>Ga0155133_123_pt1 | contig 30554 bp, 29 predicted proteins | sample RifCSPhighO2_01_FD_106101 | JGI IMG/M metagenome (GOLD analysis project Ga0155133, IMG submission 106101) | Candidatus Wildermuthbacteria bacterium RIFCSPHIGHO2_01_FULL_48_27b
GAGAAACCTATCGTTTCTTCCCCGCAAAATTTTGGGTAACACCCCAAGACAAGCTCAACATCGCGATGGAGAACATCCGTTTGGAACTTGCGGAGCGCCTCCAGGTGTTAAGCGCGCAGAATAAACTTGTGGAAGCCCAGCGTTTGGAGCAACGCACCAATTATGATTTGGAGCTGATACGGGAGTCAGGGTATTGCCACGGAATCGAAAATTATTCCCGCCATATGGAATTTCGTTCGGCCGGAGACCCTCCGCACACGCTTTTAGAATATTTTGGGAAAGAATTTCTTGTGATTGTCGACGAAAGCCATCTCACGCTTCCCCAAATTCGCGCTATGGCCGTGCAAGACAGGGCGCGAAAAGCAGCGCTCATCGAGCACGGATTTAGGCTGCCTTCCGCGATTGACAATCGCCCTCTTACTTTCCAAGAAACATTTGCCGGCATTCCCCAAACCGTCTATGCTTCTGCCACGCCAAGCGAGTTTGAGCTCGCCAAATCAAAAAACAATATCGTAGAGCAGCTTATCCGCCCTACCGGTTTGCTAGAACCCGCTATAGAGATTCGGCCAACCGCAAACCAAATCCAAGACGCCATAAAAGAGATTGAAAAACGTAAGGCAAAAAACCAGCGAGTGCTCGTACTTACCTTAACCAAACGTCTGGCAGAGGACATCGCAGATTATTTGGCGCAAAGGGGTATTGCCGTCCAATGGCTGCACTCTGAAGTAAAGACGCTTGAACGTCCAGGAATTTTGGAGGATTTTAGAAAAGGCAAATACGACGTGATCGTTGGCATAAACCTTCTGCGTGAGGGCCTTGATTTGCCAGAGGTCGCTTTAGTTGCGATTCTCGACGCAGACAAAGAAGGTTTCTTGCGCAATGAAACCACGCTTATTCAGACTATGGGGAGGGCCGCCCGCCATCCCGAAGGTACGGCTATTTTATACGCAGATACCATAACCTTTTCCATGAAAAACGCCATCGCGGAAATAGAGCGCAGAAAACGCATTCAGCAAGAATACAACGAAAAACACCATATTACTCCCCAGCCCATTGTCAAAGATATCAGAACATGGGGATTTGCCGACGCAAAAGAAATAGCAGCGGCAGAATTCGGCCCGATCCAAGACGTCAAGCTTCTTGAGAAAGAGATGAAGGAGGCGGCCAAGAATCTCGACTTTGAGCGCGCAGCCCAAATTCGAGACTTGATAAAGAAATTAAAGCATGCTACACTCTCTTCATATGCCAATTACGAAGTCAGCGAAAAAGGCTCTCCGGCAGAGCATAAAAAGAAAAGCCCGAAATCTCAAAAGAAAAGCGGCCTTTAAGGCTTTGATCAAACAGGAGAAGAAACTCCTTGAGCAAAAGAACGTAGAGGAAGCCCAAAAGCTTTTGCCGCAACTTTACAAAGCTTTGGACAAGGCAGCACTCAAAGGAGTCTTAAAACCGAATGCCGCGGCCAGAAAGAAATCGCGGCTTACCAAACTCCTCCAGAAAACGGCCCGCCTTGACGCGAGGCAGGCCCGCCTTGACTCCTCGAGGCAGGCAAAGCCTACAAAGTAGCAAAAAGAAGGTCGAACACGCCACCGGGCTCTCCCTTCCCCATCTTGAGTTGCTTTTCAAGAATAAACAATTTCTCGTAGATACTCTTAAGTTCCGACAAAGAGAAGTTCCGCGCAATCTGCATCCCTTTTTTTAGTACATAGGGGTGCAGTTTTGTTTTCTGCAGCATTGCGCCGTATGAAAGTTTCCGTTCTGCCATATCTCGAATCTGCAAGAGCGTTCTGAACTGATATTGCAGCATGCTAGACAGATAGGAAGGGGAGTCGCCTTTTTGCAAATGGCGATAGAGAAGGTTAAGCGCCCGCTTTTTGTCTTTCTGGGCAACAGCCTCAACCATCGCGAACACATCAGCCTCCTCTTGCGAGTTCACGAGCAATGCCACGTCAGATTCCCGTATGGATGTAGTTTGGGTTGATCTTTTCCACGCCGCAATTTTTTTTATTTCATTGGAAAGCCGCCAGAGATCGCTGCCGGCCGCCCGAGCCAATACCTCTTGAGCCTGCGGAGTCGCTTTGAGATTGTAGCGTTCGAACTCCTGGGAAATCCACAGTTTTAATTTCGCAGGCGAAAGCAGCAGGAACTCCTGCTGCTTTGCGTTCTTCTTGAGCCAACTGAAAAATTTACTTGAATTTTTTGTTTTGTTCTCGGCCTGCCTCGCGTCAAGGCGGGCCTGCCTCGAGGAGTCAAGACGGACTGCCTCAAAAAAAATGATGATATGCTGCATACTCTCTGCTAATCGCTTTCTTCGTTCAAACAGAAATTCTTCAAGCGCGCTGTTGGCGAATACGTTTTGGAAAATGAGCAGTTTCTTTTGCTCAAACATCGAAATACTCTCTAGGGCATTTTTTGCGTCCTGGAGCTCGGTGTGAGCACAATCAAAATACTGCACGTGAACCGCGTGCAGATATGTTGTTTGATACTTCTCTTGGATCTCTTTGAGTTTCTGCCGGGCCCGATAGGTGTCCGGCCCGTAAAGAAAGAAAATCATTGCCCTTGCTCTTTTGGCTCCTGAAGAGTACCCCTAATCTTTTCCACGATCTCCCCTGGCGTGAAATGCGCTTTGATAAGATAGTCTTTCGCGCCCAAAGCTATTCCCTTTTGCATGTCATCCCTCTGTCCGAGATTCGAGAGAATAATAACAGGGATTGAAGCCAAATTTGGATCTTTCTTCATACGGCTCAATACCTCGAACCCATCAATGCCGGGAAGAATAAGATCAAGGAGCACAAGATCGGGTTTATCTTTTTGCATCTTAGAAAGGCCTGCTTCTCCTTCCGGAGCCTCTGTCACGTCATACCCTTCTTTCCCAAGCTTCTGGATAATAAGCTCTCGCAAAAATTTGTCGTCTTCAATAAGTAAAATTTTAGCCATATGGGTGAAATATACTATGCTGGACCAATTTGCTTCTGCACTTTTTCCAGTACTTCCTTCGGGTCGAATTCTGTCTTCACCAGCCAGTCCCGAACCCCCACCTCTTTTGCTTTTTCAATTTCTGCTTGCTGACCCGAGTTTGAAATTATGATTACGGGGATCTTTTGCAATTCTTCATCCTTCCGCATTTCTGCCAATACCTCAAAGCCATTCAGACGCGGAAGCACAATGTCCAGAAGCACAATGTCGGGACGCTCGTCCCTAATTTGCTGTAATGCGGCTTCGCCGTCGCCTGCCACGAATGCATAATACCCTGCTCCTCTTAATTTTCTTTGCAACAGATCCGCAATCAGCTGCTCGTCTTCCACCACAAGGACTTTCTTCATTGCTTTATTCTACCTTATCTCTCTTTTTGCGACAAGGGAAGATTACAAGAGAAGTTTTTCCACACCATCCCAATTCTTCCCTTTTTTCACATCCACCTGCAAAGGAACCTCAAGCCGCCAAATGTTTTCTAGGAGCTCTTTCACAGAACGACCTGTTTTCCCCACTATACCATCGGCAATCTCAAACAACAACTCGTCGTGAATCTGCAAAAGCATGCGAGCTTCCTGTTCCGGAAGCGCAAGATCTTCTTGAATCCTCACCATTGCCATCTTTACGATATCGGCCAAACTTCCTTGAATAGGATGATTTTGCGCCATGCGTTCTGCCGCGGCTCGTAGTTGGGGGGTGCTCGAGTTTACCTCGGGAAGATATCTCCGCCTTCCAAACATAGTCTCCACGTATCCATGACTTCTCGCGAATTCCTTGGTTTCCTCCATATACTCATATACCCTCGGGAAGCGTACAAAATATTGGTCAATGAAATCACGGGCTTCTTCAAAAGGAATGCCGGCAGATTTGGCAAATCCTTGAGCGCCCATGCCATAGAGCACGCCAAAATTCAGGGCCTTTGCGCGAAATCGCATTTCTGGAGTCACCTCTCCTTCCGGGACTCCGAATACTGAGGAGGCGGTCATAGCGTGAATATCAGCCTTTGCGCGAAAAAATGAACGCATCTGTTCGTCGCCCGATAGATGAGCCGCAATGCGCAACTCCATCTGCGAATAATCAAATGAAACCAGTGAAAACCCTTCTTCTGCAATGAACCCCCGGCGAATACGCTTTCCCCACTCCCCCTGCTTGGGAATATTCTGCAGATTGGGTTCCGCAGAAGAGATTCGGCCTGTCGCGGCGCCCAACTGGTCAAAGTGAGTGTGCACCCGGTCGTTTTCGTCTGCAAGCCTGGGGAGTGGCTCTGCGTATGTCGTGAGAAGTTTCTGAATCTCACGGTATTTTAAAACTTCTGGCACCATAGGGTGAGCTCCCGCGAGTTTTTCCAGCTCGGGCGAAGCGGTAGAAACTACTCCCTTGGGGGTTTTCTTCAGCCCCTTCACTGGAAGCGCGAAATCTTGAAATAATACCGCTGACAGCTGCTGGGTCGAGCTAACATTAAACTCTTTCCCCGCATATGTATGGATTTTTTCTCGCAAGGCATCCAGCGCTTTTCCCATTTCATGAGAAAGTGTTTGAAAGTAAGGCCGGTCTATCTTTATTCCAATTTCCTCCATTTTGCGCAACACTGGGGCAAGCTTCTTTTCCAACTCATAAATCTTCTTTGAGAATACTTCTTCGCGGTACAGCTGCTCAATTTTTTCATATATTTCCTCCGGCGCCACCGGCTGTTTTGCGATTCCCTCAAGTGCGATCTGTCGATCTGCCCCTTTTTGCGCGCGCAGCCCATTCTCTCTTTCTATCCTTTGCGCCAAAGCGCGGAATCCAAACCGCTCTAGAACTTTTTGTATCTTCGTTATATTCTCCTGCCACACCAAATCAGGCAATCGAAAGTCAATGGGTGCGTTTTTTTCTATGGTAGCCAATTGCTGACTTAAAAATGCCTGCTCTTTGTAATCAGCAAGCAACTTTGCAATTCTCGGCTTTATCTTCCCTTCTACCTCTCCTGCCTCGAGAAGCGCGTAAAGATTCTCCAGCGAGCCAAACTTGTTCAGCAACTCAATCGCGATCTTTTCTCCTATGCCGGTAACCCCAGGTATATTATCTGAAGGGTCTCCGCGCAGCGCTTTATAGTCGATAATCTGGGTCGGTTTCAACCCGCCGAATTTTTTTTCCACCGCTTTTTCGTCATACAACACCGTATCCTGAATGCCCTTACGCATGGTGTACACCTTAGTTTTCTCGTCGATAAGCTGAAACGCGTCTTGATCCCCAGACACGATAATTGTTTCCACGGGCGGATGAATCTGTCTTCGGGCAGCCAGTGTTACAACGGTTCCAATGTAGTCGTCTGCCTCAAAACCCTGCTTCTCATACACAGGTATCCCAAGTTCCCTAAGAGCTTCTTTAATAGGTGGGATTTGCGCGTACAATTCATCGGGCGCTTTCACGCGCTTTGCCTTGTATTCTGAAAATGTTTTTTTTCGGTTTGTAGGGCCGGGCGCGTCAAACGCTACGGCAATGTAGTCTGGCTTGAATTCCTTGAGTACCTTGAAAAATACCAGAAAAAATCCATATACGGCGCGCGCATCCTCACCTTTTGGTGTGGTCAAAGGAGGCAAGGCATGCCACGCCCGATGAATTATTGAATTCGCATCTATGATAAGAAGTGTTTTCTTTTTTTCGGTCATATCCCTAATGCACTAATGATATCGCCCTTGCGCGTTCTCCCTTTGCCTCAAATTCCAACAGCAATGCATCCTTGGGCAGGATATTCTGAATGCGTTCAGGCCACTCGACGAGGACAATATGTTTTGGGTTTGAAACAAGCTCCTTCCAGCCAAGTTCAAGAATATCATGCGTACCTTCAATGCGATAGCAATCGATGTGGTACAGCGTATGGAACAGAGAACCCGAATCTGGAATTTTATATCTTTTGATAATAACAAATGTGGGGCTGAGGATTTTCCCCGTAACACCCAGGCCTCGCGCGAATCCTTGCGCGAACGTAGTTTTTCCGCTCCCCAGAGGGCCTCGTAATCCGACTACAAGCGCGCCTCGAGTCCCTTCTCGCGGCTTCAGGATATCGCGCGCGAATTGTTTTGCGAAATGCTGTGTTTTTCGTGTGGATGAGCTTACAAAAACCTTCATAGGCAAGAATATATCGTTGACTTTTCGCCGGCGATTCGCTACGGTAAAATCATGAACGTGGAACGGCTTCTTGAAGAATCAAAAACCATCGCGGTCGTGCTCCCTCTCGGAGCTCCAGCAAACGACACGCAAGAAGCGCTTCTTCTTGCTTGCGGCCTCAAAAAACTCGGCAAGCAGGTTTCCATTGAACACTCCCAGGCACCTCTTGAAGCGCCATCTCCAAATGAAAGAACTTTTGTTGTTTCTCTCAAGGGGCTTGCCCCCCGAGTAGCAAGGTTACGCTACGAAAAAGATGCCAAAGACCTTAAGCTTTATTTTACCTTAAGCCGAGGTGAACTTTTCCCGGAAGCTCTTTCCCTCCAGCTTCAAAATCAAGCAGACCTTACCATCATTGTAGGGGACCAGCCCCTTGAACGCAACAATGGCCAACTCCCCTCCGTGAACGTACTTTCGGCAGGAGAAGCGAAGCAATCTCTTCTTAATCTCTTGCGTTCGCAGGAGAACGCGCAAGCGCGGCTTCTGGGAATGGCATTATCCCAACTCGAATATATCTCCCGTTTGGATCTTTATCTCATTGCCCTTCACGAGGAACACCTCCAAAGCATGAATTTGGAGTATAAAAATCTTCCGCTTTTAATCCCGGACTTGCGGGGGAGTTTTGGCGACCAATCTTCGTATCTCTTCCTTTTTGACTCTCCCTTTGGCGCACAAGGCATGTTATGGAGCTCTTCCCCAAATCTGCGGACGAAACTTCGCGATATGAGCGGAGGGCAACAAAAAGGATTCTGGGTCCTTTTGCGCCCCACCCCTTTATCAAGTGAACAACTCAAACATGCCTTCTTATCCTAATCCTCCTCAAGAAGAAACTGAAGAGAAGACCCGAACACAGCTTACCGGGCAAACCCAAATCCCCCTACCTCTTATTGAAGAGGTGCGCGCAAACGTACAAACTCTTGCCCAGCTAAAAGAGAGGCTTGCGGGGATAGGGCCAGATGGAGTAACAAATTTCCTCCATACCCTACTCGTAGCATCCTTACTTCTCGACGCCTCTGACGCGCATATAGAGCCCGAAAAAGACGGTGTACAGCTAAGACTCCGCATTGATGGACTCCTTCACGACTTAATCAAACTTTCTCTTCCCTTCTACAAAACCCTCCTTTCGCGGATTAAGCTTACGGCTCAAATAAAGCTCAATGTGCCGGATAAACCGCAGGACGGGAGATTCTCTTTCTTGCTTGAAGAAACAGCCGTAGAGGTGCGCGTTGCCACACTCCCCGCAGAGTATGGAGAAGCAGTTGTACTCCGTGTCCTTAACCCAAAGAATTTAATCGCGGTAAGCGAATTAGGGTTGCGCCCGGAAATTCTTCAGGTCTTGCGAGAAGAACTCAAAAAGCCAAACGGCATGATTGTGGCAACCGGACCTACGGGATGTGGAAAAACCACAACGCTTTATGCCTTCTTAAAAGAGATGCAGAAGCCGGAAATTAAAGTTATTACCATTGAAGACCCAATTGAATATCATTTGGAGGGAGTTTCTCAAACCCAAGTTCACCCGGAGAAAGGATACGATTTCGCCACAGGATTGCAAGCGATTGTGCGGCAGGATCCTGATGTTATCCTGGTAGGTGAAATTCGCGACAAGGCGACCGCCCAAATCGCGATTCAAGCCGCCCTTACCGGGCATCTTGTGTTTTCCACTCTTCACACTAACGATGCTCCAGGCACCGTTTCCCGACTTGCCAGTCTTGGCGCCAAACCAGTGAACATTGGTTCGGCTTTAAACGTAATTATCGGCCAGCGCTTAGTGCGAAAAGTCTGCTCCCGCTGCACCACCTTCACGCAAGCAACGACCGCTGAAATCGCACAAATCAAAAAAGGCCTTCAGGGAATAAAGGCGCCAGAACTCTCCTCCCCCACAACAGTAAAACTCGCGCGAATCCATGGGTGCAACGAATGCAACGAAACCGGCTACAAGGGAAGAATTGGCTTGTTTGAGGTTATGCTCGTAAATGGAGATACGGAAGAGTTTATTCTTCAGAAACCCGCCGTTTCTGCGCTCCGCAAGTTTGCAATTGCGAAAGGGATGACAAGCGTGTATCAAGATGGATTGCTAAAAATAATTCGAGGGCTTACCACTTTAGAAGAAGTGGTACGAACAACGGGTAAAGAAAAATCATAAACCCCTCAAAGCTGGGGACCATTTGGTGTTCGGAACGCAAATTTGGAGTTATCCTAAGGAATAGTTCAGCATTACCCGTACTACCCTTCAGACGATAATTCCAGGTCCCCAGCTTTGAGGGGTTATTGGTAGAGATAGGACATGTCCTATTGTGTTCTATTATAAAGCATAGTAAAATGTTTGTCAAGGACCCAACAGAAGAAGCGCTAGAGAAGAATCTTCGTCCCAAGAGATGGGACGAATACTTAGGACAAAAAAAGGTAAAGGATACCCTTAAGATTATCATTGAAGCAGCAAAAAAAAGAGCAGAGCCTCTCGAGCATCTTCTTTTCTACGGAAGCCCAGGCCTTGGAAAAACAACTCTTGCCCATGTTATTGCGAATGAATTGGGAGCGAACATAAAAATCTGCACGGGTCCAACGCTCGAAAAGGCAGGAGATCTTGCCTCTATTCTTACTAATCTCGAAGACGGCGACATTCTCTTTTTAGACGAATGTCATCGGATGCAAAAAGCGGTGATGGAAATGCTCTACTCGGCTCTTGAAGAATTCCAACTTCACCTCGTGATGGGAAGGGGACCTATGGCTCGCACCATGGACCTGGACCTTCCGCGCTTTACCCTTATTGGAGCTACCACGCGTATGGCCCTCCTCCCCGCTCCCCTTCGAAATAGGTTTGGAGCAATCTTTCAGCTTCAGTTCTATACCCAGGAAGAAATCGAACAAATCCTTCGCCGCTCTTCCGCGCTTTTGCGTATAGCCGTCGATGAAGACGCCCTTCACCTTATCTCCACCCGTTCGCGCTATACCCCCCGTATCGCAAACCGAATTTTAAAAAGAGTGCGTGATTTTGCAACTATAGATGGATCTGATACCGTTACAAAAGGAATCGCGGAAAAGGCTTTTTCTTTTTTGGAGATTGACGAGCTTGGCCTTGAACCCGCAGACAGGAAAGTTATAGAAGTACTTATACACAAGTTCCTTGGGGGTCCGGTGGGAATTCAAGCCTTAGCTTCGGCAGTATCAGAAGAGGAAGACACGATTCTGGACCTCTACGAGCCCTACTTGCTCCAGTTGGGTCTTTTGGAGCGAACTCCTCGCGGCAGAGTCGCAACCGCCTTGGCTTATCGTCACTTCCAAACTCCTCCTCCCAAAACAGGATTACTTTAAATATATGAGCGGACATTCACACGCAAGAAAAATAATGCATGAAAAGGGCGCTGCCGACTCCAAACGAAGTCAGATTTTTTCAAAGCTGGCAAAAGAGCTCACGATAGCGGCGAAAGAAAGCGGGGGAAGCGATCCTATGGCCAATCCGAGGCTTCGCACAGTCATAGAGAAGGCAAGGGCCGCAAATATGCCCGCAGACAACGTGGAGAGGGCTGTAAAACGAGCAACGGGGGGAGACGCAAGCCAACTTGAGGAAATACTCATTGAAGCATACGGCCCAGGAGGAATTGCCCTTTTGATTTCCGCGATTGGCGATAATCGGAACCGCATCATAGGGGAAATTAAACAAATACTTCAAAGAAACCAAGGGAAAATGGTAGAAGGAGGAGCAGTGCGCTGGCTTTTTGAACGCCGAGGAGTGATAACAATAGAAGCGCAAGAAGACACCCCCCTCCCCAAAGAGGAGTTAGAGCTGCTCGCAATCGAGTTTGGCGCGGAAGATTTTTATTGGCACGACCACGCGCTTGATTTGTATGCCAATCCTTCGACACTCGCCTTTCTTAAAGATAAGCTGCAAGAAAAAGGGTTTTCTGTCGTAAGTTCTCTAGGCTGGGTTCCCAAAGAGCATATTCAAGTACCCCCGGAAGACCGCGCAGGTGCGGAACGGCTGTTTGAAGCGCTGCATGACCATGATGACGTGCAAGACATCTATTCAAACCTATGACCATCATTGGCATTGACCCTGGCTCTGAAAAAACAGGCTATGGTGTCATTAGAAAACTCCCTCGATCCAAACTCGAATGCCTTACCTATGGCTGCATTACGACTCCTCGGACGCAAACAAGGGCAGAACGCCTCTTATTTCTGGAAAAAGAACTCTCTTCGCTTTTATCCCGTATAAAACCAGATGTAGGGGCGGTTGAAAGCCTATTTTTTTTCAAAAACCTTAAAACCGTGATGCCAGTAAGTGAGGGGCGGGGAATAGCCCTTCTTTCGTTGGCGCGTCGCAAAATCCCAGTCCATGAATTTTCCCCGCTCCAAGTGAAAATGGCTATTGCGGGTTACGGAAGAGCGGAAAAAAGGCAGGTGCAATATATGGTTAAGGAAATCCTGCGCCTGGAAGTCATTCCAAAGCCAGACGACGCGGCAGATGGCTTAGCCATAGCTATAGCCTGCTCTTTCAGCCTGAGGGGTTGACATATCCCTCCTATACCGATACAATGGAGCGCAGATTTCAAAAAAGGTCTACGAGTTAATTCGTTGAGAAAATTATGATAGAAACAATCTTTTCTGTTGACGGCGAGGAAATAGAACCGGGCACCGAAGAAGGGGGGAATGAAACAGCCGGAAATGAAGGAGAAACAGAAACTCCTTCTAGCGAACCAGAGGGTCGCTTGGAAGATGGCGAAGAGGAAGAAGAAAAGAGCGAGGACGAGAAAGAAGCTGCGTAACCTAAGATATTGAAGAGAAAAGCGCCCTTTTGGGGCGCTTTTCTCTTTACCTTACTTTATGCGATCTTCACGAACCTTCTTTTACCCGCCTGGATAACCATTCCTTTCTTGGGTTGCACAAGCGAATTTGGGTTATCTTCCACCCTCTTATCAATCCTGATTCCTTTTTGTTCAATCAGCCGCCGGGCCTCTGATTTTGAGCTTGCAAAACCTGTCTCCAAAACAAGCTCGGCAAGAGTCAAGGATGTTCGTGTTATCTGCATCTCTGGGATGCGTGAGGGATTCTTCTTCTCCCGAAACACTTGATTGAACTCCCCCGCTACTTTCTCCGCTAAGACCTTGCCATGGAAAAGAGTGACGATTTCCTTCGCGAGCCTTTCTTTCGCGTCTCGAGGCGAAAGCCCCTCGATTTCTTGGGGCGAAACTTCGCAGCACAATTCAAAATAGTGCGGGATAAGCTCGTCTCTCAGACTCATGAGCTTTCCATGCATCTCTTGGGCAGAATCGAGAATATTCACTGTATTTCCGTAGCTTTTACTCATCTTTCTCCCGTCTAAACCCAAAAGGAGCGGTGTTGTAAGCACATACTTTTCCTTGTCATTGTAGAGCTTTTGAAGCCGTCTTCCTATAAGCATATTAAACATCTGATCCGTACCCCCAACTTCCAGATCAACATCCATCGCGACCGAATCATACCCTTGGAGCAAAGGATACAAAAGTTCATTCACCCATACCTCCTCGCCCTTTTTCATCCTTTTTTGAAACATATCGCGCTCTAAAAGCTGGGACGCGGTAAAGCAGGACACTATTTTTAAAAATTCTTCCGGCTTAAGCTTGGAAAGCCAGTCTCCATTGCGTTTCACTTTCGTTTTTGATAAGTCCAAAATCTTCCCTGCCTGCTTCTTGTATGCCGCCATATTCTTATGTATTTGCGCCAAAGAAAGCGGCTCTCTCGTCTTATCTCTTCCTGACGGATCGCCAATCAGGCCCGTAAAAGTTCCGAGCAACAGTATGACCTCGTGCCCGAGTTCCTGAAACTGCCGGAGTTTTCGCAAGACAACCGCATGCCCTAAATGCAAATTTGCCCCCGTAGGGTCCACCCCAAGGTAAAGGCGAATCTTCCTTTTTTTCATCAAAGACTCCAAACCCCTCCTGTCAGGCAAAATCTCCTCTACCTGCCTTGAGAGCGTGTCTCCAATGTTCACTGAGATCTTCTTCATTCGTTTTATTCTATCACCGCTTTAAGGGATTGAAAATAGAGAGAAAAAGTGTTAGACCTAATGTAGGACAAAATGTCAAAATCACGCCACTACAAGAAAATCTATCAAAAAGATGGGCAGAAGAAAAGATGGACATTCACCATTCTTCAGACAGCGCTCCTTGTTGCGCTCATGCTCCCGGTGCTCGCCTTTGGGAGTTTCGTCTACTTTGCCAAAGACCTTCCGCGTCCAGAGCGGCTAACCGAAGCTACCCTTGCCCAGCCCACGAAAATTTACGATCGCACCGGCAACATTCTCCTCTACGAAGTATATGGAGAAGAGAAACGCCAAGTGCTTCCCTTTTCTGATATTCCTCTTCATCTTCAACAAGCGGTTATCGCTACGGAAGACGCGGAATTTTACACCCATAGTGGCCTAAGCCTTAAGGGCATGGGGAGAGCTCTTTTAATAAACCTCGGCTTGCGCAAATCACAATTCCAGAAACCAGGCGGCTCCACCATCACCCAGCAGCTCGCCCGCAACTCCTTTCTCACAAGCGAAAAAACAATCACTCGAAAAGCGCGAGAGCTTGTCCTCACATTGGAACTCGAACGGCGCTACTCTAAGGACGAAATTTTGGGTTTCTACCTCAACCAGATTCCTTTTGGCTCTACGGCCTACGGCGTGGGCACAGCAAGCGAACTGTACTTTCAGAAAGCCCCTAAAGATCTTAGCCTCGCCGAATCTGCCGTTCTCGCGGCCCTAATTCAAGCGCCGACCTATTATTCTCCTTCCGGTCCGAACAAAGATGTCCTGCTCACGCGCAAAGATTACGTGCTCTCGCGCATGACAGAAAAGGGATTTATCACGGCAGAGGAGGCAGACCAAGCAAAAACGGAGGAGCTCGTATTCCAAGATGTTCCCAACACGATCCGCGCCCCCCACTTTGTACTCTATGTACTCGACAGCCTCATGAAAAAGTATGGGGAAGAGTTTGTGCGCGAACAAGGGTTACGCGTGGTGACTTCCTTAGATTGGGATCTCCAGCAAAAGGCGGAGCAGGCGGTGAAAGAAGTGGCGCAGCAAAATGTCGCGTCCGGAGCGCACAATGCCTCGCTTGTGGCGCTCAACCCCCAGACAGGAGAAATTCTCGCTATGGTGGGCTCTAAAGACTGGTTTGCGTCTTCTTCTTCACCAGAAGGCTGCACGTCAGGCAAAAATTGCTTTTTTGACCCAAAGGTGAATGTGGCCACCGCTCAACCGGGACGCCAGCCGGGCTCTGCGTTTAAACCTTTCGTGTACGCAGTCGCTTTTCAGAATGGCGCGAACGACAAAACAGTGGTTATGGACGAACTCACAAACTTTGGGGTATGGGGTGGGAAAGAGTATATTCCCCAAAACTATGATGGCAAGTTTCGCGGCGCGGTTACGTTGCGACAAGCTCTCGCGCAATCACTAAACATTCCTTCAGTAAAAGTGCTGGTAGATATGGCAGGGGTTGAGAAAAGTGTGCAGTTTGCCAAAAGCGTCGGGATTGGGACGCTCCGCAACCCTTCTTTTTACGGCCCGGCCCTCGTGTTAGGCGGCGGTGAAGTTCGCTTGTTAGATATGGTTTCAGCTTACGGCGTATTCGCCGCAGAAGGAGAGAAATCTCCTCCCGTAGCTATTCTCTCTGTCGCCGACGCACGAGGAAATACTCTGGAAAAAAATCAAAACACTCCGATTCGCGTCTTTGCTCCGGAGATTGCCCGCCAAATCACAGACATTCTTTCAGACAACGAAGCCCGCGCTCCAATATTCGGGGAGCACTCCCTTCTTTTTATCCCTTGGGCTTCTGTTGCTGTTAAAACAGGGACAACTCAGGAATACCGAGACGGCTGGACTATTGGATATACGAAAGACATAGTTGTAGGAGTGTGGGCGGGAAACAACGACAATAGCCCGACGAATCGAGAGCCGGGCGTAGCGTTAGCGGCTCCCATATGGAACCGAGTTATGGCATACGCGCTTACGCTTTGATGGGCATTACAACGTAGAGATATCCCGCTTGCTCTGCTGGCCGCAGAAGCGCGGGCCCATCTTCCCCGTTCAGCCCAAAATCTACGCGCTCGCCGTGTATCTGGGCCAACCCCTCACTCAAAAATCGCCAATTAAATGCAACTTCCACTGGTTCCCCGGATATATCTCCCTTGAGCGTCGATTGGTGGCTGCCGGTTTCCCCGCTTTCTGAAAGGAATGTGGTTTCTTTTTTTTGCGGGTCGACGCGGAAGCGCACCTCTTGTGTTTTCCCCGCGAAAATGCCCGCCGCCTTCAAATGGTTAAGAAATTCGTTCTTCGCTAAAGAAACCTGTGTTTTGTGCGTAGAAGGAATTATGTCTTCGTAATGCGGGTACTCCCCCTCGATAAGCCGAGATACGATTTGAATACGTAGGCGCGCAGGACTTTCCGCAGCGTCATACACGAATACGGCTTGCGTTGGCGAGAAGTAGATCTTTGTTTTGCCTGGGCGTTCTCCTAAGACTGCAATTATCTCGCGAGCGGTTTTTGCCGGAAGTATAAAACTTCCTTCTGCGTTTCCTTCTTTTTCGAATGTAAACCTCCGCTCCGCTAAACGAAAACTGTCGGTTGCCGCTACGCGAGCCGCCTTCTTCTCAAAGACAAAAAGAACCCCTGAAATCTCGGGCCTTACTTGGCTTTGTCCCACCATTCCCACTACTTGGCTTAACCCTCCGCAAAATAAGTTGTTTTCCACCTCCACCGACGGCTCCGACCCCTCTTGAGAAGGAATAATAGGAAATTCTTCTTCGTCAAGCGTTTTTAGAAGCACTCGGTGGTCTCCTGCCGCAACTGCCAACTGCGATCCTTCTAGTTTGAGAGAAATTCTATCCCCTAGAGAAACCGCTAAAAGAGAGGAAAGAGGATGTCCAAGAAATACTACTTCTCCTTCTTTTGTGGTTGTTCCAAGAAACTGGTATGTAATGCCAATCTGGAGGTCGGTTGCGGAAAGACGCACCCCTTCTTTTTTCGCGGACAGTAAAACATTGCTAAGGATTGGAAGTGTGGGGGATTTTGCCGCGATACGATCCGTAATTTCCAAACCCTCTTTAAGATGAGTTTTCAGCACTACTGTCTCCATAAATATAATAAATAGTATGTATTAACTTTACTATTATTGGGGTTGGGGATTTGTGGAAAAACGGTATTTCTGCCTTGTTTTCGCGCACTTTTTGTTTTTGTTGGTTGTGGATAAAAAGTGGACACGGGGGAAAGCGCAAAAGAGAGCCACAACAATCCTCTCCTTCTCCCTTTTTTATCCACTATATATCCTCTGTTTTATTAAGTTGATTTCGTCGAGAAGAATTTCAGATTCCTGGAGTTCCTTTCCTATTTTTTCACAAGCATAGATGGCTGTGGTGTGGTCTTTTCCCCCAAATCTTTTCCCAATCAAGGGGTAAGAATTCTTCAGCTCTTCACGCAATAAATACATTGCGATTTGGCGAGGCCTCACCACTTCTTTCTTCCGAGAAAGCGCACAGAGCTCTTTCTCCTTTAAATCATAAAACTCCGCAACCATCTGAATAATTTTTTTATGGCTTACTACTTTATTCGGATTTTGGATGACGCTGTGCAAGAGCGCGCGAGCTTCCTGAAGTGTGGGCATTTTCTTATTGAGTCTATAAGAGGCAAAAAGCCGATTGAGGGCACCCTCTAATTCTCGGATGTTTCTTTGGATGTGCGCCGCGACATAATCGCATATATCATCTGGGAGTGTCATGCCGTGTTCCGCAATTTTTGTTTTGAGGATGGCTAAGCGCGACTCAAAATCGGGGTTGCTAATATCAGCGATCATTCCCCCCTCAAAACGCGAGCGGAGGCGTTCCTCAAGCGCGGGTATTGATTTTGGGGGACGGTCAGACGAAAAAATAATTTGTTTGCCTCGTTCGTATAAAACGTTAAACGTATGGAAAAGCTCTTCTTGAGTTTTGTCCTTCCCCGCGAGGAACTGAATGTCGTCTATGATAAGGATATCGAGGTCTCGATAGAGAGAGCGGAAGTTATCCATCGTGTGGTTGCGAATCGCAGAAACCACGCCGGTGGTGAACCGTTCAGATGACATGTAGCGAATGCGCTTTTCAGGAAAATCTTTGCCGATTTGGGTACCTATTGCTTGCAAAAGGTGGGTTTTCCCAAGGCCTACCCCTCCATACACAAAAAAAGGATTATAGACACAGCCGGGACTTTTGCAAATAGCAAGGGAGGCGGCGTGGGCCAATTCGTTAAACGGCCCTACAACAAAGGCATCAAACGTATATTTTGAATTGAGATTGGTTGATCGATCAACTTTAAGCTCTTCTAGCTCAAGTTGGGAATCAGCAGAAACACTAGGGGCTGGGCGTGCGGGGGGTTGTTTGGGTTGCGCGGGCGCCCCGACCGTGTACTGAAGTTCCCGTATTTCACTGTCGATCCCGCGGATCAGGTGGAAAATGAGCTTGTTGTATTTATTCTCAAGCCACTCTTTTGAAAAATTGTTGGGTACGGATATAAGGAGCTGCCCATCCCTCTTTGAAAGGATATAGGTATTTTTGAGCCAAGTGGCAAAATTCGCAGGCGAGATTTGAAATTGGAGTTGCGCAAGCACGGCTTGCCAAAGCTCTTCGTTACTCATAGGAAGTATTATAGCATACCAACAAAAGCGCAAGGATGAGCCTAAAGGAAGACCGTTTGTTGATAACTTGTGGATAAGATGGGGGTAAATTGACCTTTTGCCTGTTTCCTATTATACTACCTTTATAGAACTATGAGTATTACATATCAACCAAAAAGGAAAAAACGCAGACGCATGCACGGTTTTTTGCGGCGAGCCAAGTCGAGGGCGGGTAGAAATGTCGTAGCAAGAAGAAGGAGAAAGGGCAGAAAAAGGCTTACCGTATAATGAAAGCTAAGGATTTCCGCAGAGTGAGTTCACAAAAACGAAGCAGTAGGGAGGGCGGACTTCTCTTGAAGGTTGGCTCCGGACAGGCGGGGGCAACCCCTCACCTCGGAATAGTGGTGAGCAAAAAGGTGGCGAAGCTGGCAGTGCGGCGGAACCGCATACGAAGAGTGCTTAGAGAAGCAGCAAAAAAAGAGCTGGAACTTCTGGGGGAAGGAAAAGATTTTGTCTTGATTGTGTTGCCGGGGTTTGAGCCCCCGAAGATGAAGGAGGCTCAAGTGTTGCTCCACCGCTTGTTCAATAAAGTTTCTCTTCGGTAATTATGGATTTTTTTGTTAGTTTGTACCATATTTTTTTACAGCAGCCGATATTCAACGCTTTGGTTTTTTTGGCGCAAACAATCCCTGGAAAAGACTTTGGAGTGGCGGTTATCGTGCTCACACTGCTCGTGAGAGGTGTTTCCTACCCCTTAGGGGCACAGGGGGTGCGAGCGCAAAAGAAGTTAGCCGAACTTCAGCCCAAGATAAAAGAGATCCAAGAAAAATATAAAAATAAGCGGGAAGAGCAGAGTAAAGCAATGCTTGAGCTGTATAGGACGGCAAAAGTGAATCCTTTCTCGATGTTTCTTCCCCTTCTTATCCAGCTTCCGATTTTTATCGTTTTGTATCAAACATTTTCCCACGGCATCCAGGCAGATCAGCTTTCTGCCCTCTATCCGTTTGTGGCGGCACCCGAGAACATTGATCCAATGTTCCTGAACCTCGTAAATCTAAACGAACGTTCCTATGTGTTCGCCTTTCTTGCGGGTGTGTTTCAGTTCGCGCAGTTTAAACAATCCAGCGGCGCAAAACCAAAGCGAAAGAAGGGAGAAAAGCCCGATATGGCTTCATTGATGCAATCGCAAATGACGTATATTTTCCCGGTTGTGATCGTGTGGATTGCCGCGTCCATGCCCGCTGCCTTTGCCCTGTACTGGGTTTCCAGCACGGCATTTTCCTTGTGGCAGCACTGGTTTATTACGAAACGAGAACGATATGTTGAACAAAGAGCAATTGCAAACAATTGAACAGGAGGTTTACCGACTGCTCGAGAAACTTGGTACGCTGGGAGATATAAAGGTGGCCCAGATAGAGGGAATAGAAGGATGTACGGTTGAAGTTACAATTCGGGTGGAGGAACCAAAAATGATAATCGGGGAAAGGGGGCAAACATTGTTTGAGCTTCAACACATCCTCAAGCTTATACTGCGCAAAAAGATCGCAGATCCCTTTTACCTGTCGCTTGACGTAAACGAGTACAAAAAAAACAAAGAAGAGTATCTCCAGGATTTGGCGCAAGCTACAGCAGATGAAGTGATATTGGCTAAAAAACCAAAAGAACTTCCGCCCATGTCTTCATCCGAGCGCCGCGTTATTCATATGGCGCTGTCTGGAAGGAGCGACGTGATCTCAGAAAGTATTGGCGAAGGAGCAGAGAGGAGGGTCGTTATTACTTTTCGCGGAGCATCAAAATAACTCCTGCCAACCAGAAAGGAATAAAATTTACTATCGGGATAGATTCTGCTGCGTAGAAAAAGAGCGCGCGCTTAAGGAGGCGTTTAGATGCAGTCTTTCCCACGGCACTCGTTATTTTCTGTTGGGTTATTTGACGTCTAGGTTCAATTCCTGCTCTTCCCATGCGAGCGGTTTCAACTCCCTGCCGGTACATTTCTTTCGCTTCATCCATGCGCTTGCCTCGGTGCACCATCCAAGCAATGAGTATGCCGCCCAAAACAATATTAACTCCGGCGGCAATAATACCAAGGTCCAAACCCATAAAGAGGTAGCTCAATATGTCTAAGATGAAAGCGAGTGGAAGAGCAAATATGAGAAAGTCAGGGTCAAACGGAGAAACGCCCGCGTCCGATTCTGGTGGGGTCTCAACGTCCTCTTCTTCTTCCTGATCAAACTCCGCGACGGCTTCATCCGCCATAATTAAAGATTATCGGCTTGATTATTGGGGGTTTGCGCGGATTCGTCGGTTTTCCGCACTCCGAATTGCGGTTCGCCTTCTATGGTTTGCCGCGCTTTGCGCCGCGCGATTTCTTCTGGAGCCGTGGTGATCATCTCGTGCTCCGCGGGAGAAGCTACCACTTTGATTGCCACGTGTTTTTGCCCCGCGAAAAAGATGCCTTCTCCCACGTCGGTTTCGAGCAAAAGGTTTTTTTCTTCGGAGGTCAGAGCAAACGCTTTTTGCACCGTTTCAATGGATGCCGGCGACTGCTTCAGTAAAAGCTGAAGCGAAGAATTGGTGATAATGGGTTTGCCGTATTCAGAGCGCATAAAATCATCCACATCTTGCGTAATGGTGGTTACGCCCAGCCAGTATTTACGCGCGCGCTTCACAATGCCGAATAAGAATGATGCTCCGTCCTCGGTTTGCATAATCCACCACGCTTCATCCAGAACAAAGATACGTTTTTTGAGTTCAGAACGCACCGTATTCCAAATATGGCGCATGATAATGTAAATCGCCATGGGGCGTAAGCTATCTTCCATTTCGCGGATGCCGAAAGAAACAATGTTTTGGTTCAACGAGATGTTGCTCGGCTGGTTGAAGAAGTTAGCGTAGGTGCCGGTTGTAAATTTTTGCAGGCGCCGGACCAGAGAATCGGCGCCTTCCATAGTCCGCAATACCGACTCTAAATCCTCCATCAAGGGGATTTTGTCCTTCCAGGTGGAAGGATGACTTGTGGGCGTAATGTCTTTGGCTGCGTACGTTTCTGTAATGGCCCGGTCCATAATGGCGTCTTCCTCTGGGGTTAGGCCGCCCAACGCGATGCGCATGAGCCCCACGAGGTTGATTACGTTGGAGCGCAATACATCTTCGGGGCGTTCATCTTCACGGGGTTGCGGAAGGTCGAACGGATTAATGTGATTGCGCGAGCCCAAAGAAATATCAAAAAAACTTCCTCCAGCGGCTTCAGCCAGCGTCTTGTATTCGTTTTCCGGGTCAAGGACAATCACATCAATCCCCCACATTAAGTACCGCAGAATCTCTAATTTGACTGCGTAGGATTTTCCGGATCCCGAGGTTGCAAAAATCGTGGAGTTCGCATTCTCTAAAGAAAATCGATCGAATAAGATCAAAGAATTATTGTGGCGGTTTACGCCGTACATAATTCCTTCGCTTGAACTCAAGTCAAACGATACAAACGGAAATACCGAAGATAAGGGTTCGGTGTTCATGGAGTTATGCACCTGGAGAAGATCAAGCCCATAAGGAAGACATGAATGGAATCCCTCTTTTTGTTGGTACAGGGCTGGCTTTACGTACATTAACCGCGATTCAAATATAGAGCGCAGTGTAGTTTGGATGTCGCGCAACTCATCAATTGTTTGAGCATACACCGTAATATACAGAGCAAAGCGAAACATACGCTCTTGGGCGGTTTGGAGCCGATCGCGGAGCGTCTCCATGTCTTGGAATGCGGTTTCCAGCTCGGGGTTACGCACAAGCCCCTTTGATTCTTCTTCTATAATTTCAGACTGCACTTCAGTTACTCTTCTTCGAAGTTTTTTCAAGATGTATCCGGTATCAATAGGATGTATAAACAAAGAAATATCCATTGCAATGTCGAGATTAATAGTAGTAGAAAGCCAAGCGGTGTTTAGGTATCTGGGGTAAGAGAAAATAAAAAATGATTTTGCCAGTCTGTTTCCAAGCTGGATATTGTCTTGCTTCACACTAATAGAAGAAGGCGCGATAATATCTTTTTCCGTGATAGGCCTGGTTTTAAAAATCTGCTCCTTCGTGGGAATTCCTTCTACTCCTTTGGGTTTTGAAAAAGGGAGTTTCATATTTTTTTCGTTTGGTTCAAAAGTTCCGGGGGTACTTCAGGATAGTACCCTACTTCTGCTTCTTCGGGGTGGTACCAAGTCCATAACAATTCCACTAACTCTTCTGAACTTAGGGGGGCCACGTGAAGTCCCATTCTCCGTAATCCCAGAGCAACAAATTCCATTCTCTGCCAAAGCTGGGTTTTCATGCGATCGAATTCTTCATCGGCGAGCTTGCCCATTACTTTTGGTTTTGTTTTGAAAATATTTTGATTTGTCCCTGATCCTGAAAGTGTTTCCGAGAGCGTGAACGGCACCACTACAAAAAAGTTTTTCGCCAAAATTGAACCTCCTTCAATTAAACTTTCTACAAATTTGCGGTATTCCGCCGTCTGCATCTTGAGAAGTTCGTTGGTCTGTGCCTGCTCCAGTTCTTTGAGCCGATCGAGATAGCCGGTGATATTCAATTTCCGCGATTGTATGACTATCTGCAAAGAAAAGTCGAGCGAATTCAAGAAACTTTGAAATTGATAGATGATAGCATCTTGTTCCTCTTGCGATTTTAAAGCAAAGTTGGCGGAAGAAACCAAAAGCACGCCTCGTATAGCACGGTTTTGCAATAGAATAGTTCCTTCTCTAATTTCTTCAAACTCCAAAAAATCTTGCGTTGAGCTTGCCATACCAACATTGTAGCAGATTTATTTCTTTGTTTGAACCTTTACTGCCAAATCGGCTACGCGGCTTTTCCGAACCAGTTCTGCTTTTTGCGGGCCTTCTCCATTGGCGTGCGGGCTTACATACTCCTCTTTTTTAAAGTGCAACTTGGTGTTCCCTCGTTCCCATACGTACGTTTTTGGTTTCGACAGGAAAAACAAAACATTCATAAGAAGTTGGGGAAATGTTCTTCCTTCTACCTTGCCAAAAGCGAGCGCGATGCCCGCCCCCTCCAAGAGAAAAGCGATGAGAACAAAGAAAATAAAGTAGTCGGCCGCGATGAGGAACCAAAGCACAAAATTGACCGCGAGAGGGAGGCCAATATACGCTGCCTGTTTGAATGAAAGCGGCCCGATAATCTTCGCCTCTCGCTCGATAAATTGTGGAGTTTGAAATTGCGCCATTATTCAGTCGGTTCCCTATACGTATCGGACCCTTTCTTCTCTTCGCGGAACGCTTCTTGGGGCTCGGGTTTTTCTTCGGTTTCAACGATGTAATCACTTGCTCTGCGCTCGTCTGAATGTCTTGGTGTGGCTATCCCAACTTCCTGTGGAGTTCCAACTTCTCCGGGCTTCGCGTGAAGTTGCTCAAGCTGCTGCTTTACCGGATAAAAGATAAACCGGTTTACTTCCTGGGAGACGCGCTGGGCAGTATCGTTGTCCAGCCCCATTTCTTTTGCAAGCGCGCCCTCAAAATTGCGCGGGAGCATTACGCCCATCAATACCAGCCCAATAAGAGAGGCGACTTTGGGGCATTCGTTGATTCCATACCTTTCACAGATGGAAAAGGTATGGTCGGCGTTTTCAGCGGAAAATACCGCCTGCTTTAACTCTTCGGGCAGCTTTTCGTATATCTTCCACATTTCGTCTTGGTTGTATTGGGGCGTGGGCATAGGAGTTGGGTTTATTTACTTATTAGCAGTTAAAGATGGAGTTCGGTTAAGGTCTTCTACCAAATAAGTATCGGGTTCTTTTTTGAGAAACGAGAAGCTTTCAGAGTATGCGTTTATATTTATAATCTCGTTGAGCTTTTTGTTATAATTGCGAGGGAATGCAGGGGTAAGTTCCAGTCCGGCGTCGGGATCGCTTAGCACTTTGCGCATAATGTTAATTATTTAGCTTCAGATCTGTTTGTTGAGTTCTTTGTTTTCAGTAGCTGTTCTTGCCATATATCATTAGTATAATTCCTTTCTTGTGAATAGCAAATAAGCAAATCTCCATCTGCCAGCTCGGAATTTAACATACTGCGTTAAGTAGGGAGTTTGTGACTACCGGGGATGGACAGCGGACGTGGAAGGATTACGCTACCGAGGTGAAGGCCGATCTGGACCGGGTGGTTGCTCGGAATAATGAGCTGGCCGATGCCCTCCAAGAGTGGCAACAGGCGCTTGCGGAACGCGATGAACGCATCCTCAGCCTAAAGACGAACCTCGACCGGGCAGTTGCTCGCAATAACGAGCTCGCCGATGAGATCCAGAGACGGAAAGATAATCTTCAAGAGTGGCAGAGGGCGGTTGCGGATCGCGACACGCGAATCCGCCAGCTAAAGACGGACCTCACTGCAGCCAACACTTGTATTGCCGAACTTCAAGAATCTCTAGAGATAAGAGAGGGAGTCGTAGATATGGTCGTGAGATTAGTGATAGTTTTGCTTCAACGCCACGATCAGCTTCAAAGTCGAGAAGGGTCGACTAAGGAGTACTCGATTTTTAGCCCCAAGCCCTAAAATAGGAGGATAAGCGGGTCCGTGCGACTCAAGGGTACAATGCCCTACAACAGATAAGTGGGTATGCGGTCTAAGAATGCATGCCTACTTTTATTTTGCGGCGTTATTAAAGCGGTTTCTCCATGCCAATCTGCCCCCTCCTTATTTTTGATGGTTTTGGGCATAATTTGAACCATATGTCCCTACCCTAAGGGTTGGGACAAAAACCGCCATATGTGCATGCACATTACCGCCGCCGCTTGACAAATTTAATCTTGTGGTATATAATATTGCCAGCAAAGTGGGCTTACTTCCAGTATAACTGGGGCCCACTGTTCAAAAAGAGGAGGTTGTCATGGAACCCTGGGTGTACGTACTTGGTTTCATCGCGGTGGCGGTGGCAATCCTGGTGGGTTTCGCCATCTTGGGGATGGCGCATATCACAAAGATTGAAGGGCTCGAGGAGCGCCAGACGGTAGCGGAGGAAGGGGCGCTCGCGCGGATGGCGACTCCCGCTGCGAGGGTTGAAGCAGCGGGAGCGGCTGGTATGCCCGCCGCGATTGTTGCGCAAAGCCAGGAGCAGCGCATTGCCGCGCTGGAGGCTACGAACCAGCGCGCGCGCGAAGAGGCCGAGCGCCAACAGCGTGAGCGCGAAGACCAAGGGCGCCGTCGCGAGGAGGAGGATCCGACGAGGATCCGACTCCGCAATCAGTCCGAGAGGGCGCGGCAGGCGGCACTGCGTCTCACGATGGCCTCCAACGAGGTTTACATCGCAAGAGACGAGATCGACGCGCAGCGCCGAGAGGGCGAGGCCCAAGGCCTCCGCGCGACCTACAACCAAGGGGTCGGCGTAGTGCAGCAGCAAACCGCTGTTGCGACGACCGCCGCACCCACTGGGCAGCCCCAGCCGCAGGTTTTGCGGGTAGAGGTGGTGGCCGTTCCGCCGCCCACCCCGCAGCCCGCGCCAGTCGCACCCACGGGTCAGCAGCCCGTGGTGGTCAGGCATGTCCTGGCCATCAATGGAGTCGGCATCAGGCAGGGCCAAATCCGCCTTGACATTCAGGGCGGCGGATTCGTGACCATCAATCCTGCGCCTGGGACTCAAGGGTACGACGAGGGGACACAAGTGTCCCTTACGGTCAACCCGAACGTTGCTGGGGCCACGGTAGTCGTCCAAGGTGCTGCCCGGCGTGGGCAGATATGGGTGGTCACGATGGACCGTGACCGGCAGGTGGTTGTGACCATCACAGCCCCTGCAGCGCAACCGGCTGCCCAACCGCAAGGCGGCCAAGCCGCTGGTGCTGGCGGCGGAACGGGCCCGAGACCCACCCCCACCCCGTAACTCACTTCGGATAAGAGAAGGAGGCAGAAATGCCCACAGACAAGGAATGGAGGGATGCCCTCCAGGAATGGCAGAAGGCGGTCGCGGAGCGCGATACGCGCATCCTCGGCCTCAAGGCTCAAGTGGATGATCTGCAGAGGCGGAAGAGTTACCTCGAGGATCGGAACAAGGTTCTCGAAGGGCTGGCAAGGATGTTGTTGCTCCAGGCACGCCTGCCTGGGAACAACGACGAGCTGGTGAAGAAGATCGTGGAGGTGCTCCCCTACTTCCCAGAGGCGTTCGCACGTCTTCAGAAGGAGGAGGGTATCCAGTCCGCTATCGACGTCATCATCCCTCTTCCTCCCGAAGCGAGGGAAGAAGCGGAAGCCAAGCAACCCGAGAACGGCGGCGCCTCCAGCAAGACGGGCGCGCCGCCCGCCGCGAACGACAAGGGAGGGAAGCCGAAGGCCTAGCCTTCGGTAGCCCGACAAGAGGGAGAAGCGAAAAGCACTTCGGTGCCTAGTAGCTTCTCCCTCGTTTCAATTTTTAGGGTGTTTTCTTGTCCCGTACCTTTCCGCATTGTATGCGTAGAAAGGTTCGGGATTTATTTCTGCAAAACTTTACGTCTTCACCCTTCTTCATCTGTAAAACTACCCTTGATTTTCCTCTTCCATTCTTTGCATTTCCTCTTGTCTTTCCTGTATTTGTCGGCGCAAGCCGCGTATGCTTACAAGATCCTCGGCCGATTTTGTAGGATTCGCTTCTAATGCCTCAAGTCGCTCTTGTTGCTCCGTAACTTCTATTTGCAGTTCATAGTAGCGGGATGGAAGACCTGAGGGCGGTGCGTCTGTTGAGGCCTGTATTTCTGACAGCCGTCCCGATTCCTGAACCTTAGGCACCTCTTCTGCCGCCCTCTGCGTGGCTTCCTCGCGCCGCCTTCTTTCATCTGTGCGTCTGTTTGCTCGCTGTCTTAATCCGCGCACTGCTCTTTCGCCTATCCCTCTTTGTGGAGATGGTGCTTCTGCCAAGGATTGTCTTTCTGCAAGCCGCTCTGCTCCCCGTTCTCTTATTCTTCCTTCTTCAGCCATTTGTTGAGCTTCTTCCTCGGGAGTTGGTGCGCCTCCACCTATGGGTTGGCCCCATGGTGGAGGAACTGGGCGATTCCCTGGACCACCACGATCAGGTCTTGTTCCCCCTCCACCTCCTCTACGACCCCCCCCACCTCCTCCTACCGGGTCACCCCTAGTACGACCTCCGCGCTGGCCCCTTGCCACAGATCCTTCCGTTAACGCTCCTTCAATTTGGCGCCAATCCTCCCGCATCCGAAGCCGTGCCTCGGTCGCGTCTTCCCCTGCTTCAGTCGCGCGCTGCATAGCATCAGCGGTGGCGGCTTGAACACCATTTTCTATTGCTTTTTTCTCTCTTCCAATTGCGTCCCTTATCTCTTTAACACTTTTTTCTTGTTCTTTAATTTTTTCTTCCGAACCCCCTGTGTCTCGGAGTTTTTGAAGTTCTGTTGCGTGTTCTTTCTCCTCTTGTTCAAAGCGTCGGATATTAATGAGATTTTCTAAGGGACCGCGTTGGAGATTTTCGTTTCCAACGAGCCGACCGGCGATATTCGCGCGGACTTGAGGAGAAGAAATTTCTCCCAAGACCTCGGCGGCATGCTCGCGCTGGTCGGCGGGCATATCAGCGAGTTGCGGGGCGACGTGGTGGAGTTCGGGGTTGTTTTGGAGAATATCTCCGATATCCCGCCACTGGCTGGTGTCTTTAATTTTGTTGAGGGCTTGGGCAACATCCCTGCGGGCTTGTTCGTTTTCCTTTGGAATTGCTTTGAACACGCTGCTTAACTGCCGATCTTGCGCGAGTACCTTCATCACATCTTCCTTCCCCTGCAGATCTTCCATCTCTTCGAGAATCGTTTCAAACTCTGTTTGAACCGCGTCGCGCGTCGCCTTGTCTTGGATTCCTTCCAGGCCCTTCGCAAAATTTTTAGCTATTTTGGTGAGCCGCTGTACGTCCTCCACCCTTTCCAGCCCTTCTTTCGGAGACATTCCCGCATTCTGGCCCCCGGTTGCAGCTTCGTATCGTGCAACGCCCAAATTGCGAGCCTCCATTATCGGCTGTTTTTCACCGTTTATGAGGATTGGCTGATTATTTTGGTCAAGCTTAACTCCTTTTTGAACCATTTCTCCGTAATGCGTCCCCGGTTGTTTATGGCTTTCAAGTATGCGCACGCCTTCTTGTTGGTGGGCGCTCACAAATGCCGCCGCCTGTTGCGCGCTGCCATGTTCGCTATGCAGCAATTTACCGAATTCGTCTGATCGTATGGCACTTCGCTGGAATTGCTTGAAATCGTCTTGCGTGCGCGCTCCGCGGAATATCTTTTCTTTGAAGTTCCTAACCCCTCGATCGTAGTCTGCTTGGGTGATACCCTCGATCGTCTCTCCTGTCGTCGGGTCTATAGCACCGGTTACGTCGTTGTATTTGTCTGTGTTGTTTGTGGTGCGTCGATCTTCAAGCGCCGCCATTCTGCGTACCATATCGTCTCTATGCCAAAGACCTCGTTGAAGTCCTTCTGCGGTATCATCGTCTCCTTCGGCAAGCGAGTTTTCGTACGCGCCGAACATAGAGTCTTCCAGGCGTGCTTGCTGGAATTTTCGTTCCTCAGGAGTGCCAGTCATACTGTCGGCGTCTAACACCTGTTTTGTTCGGCGCCTTTGGAGCATTGCCCGTGTTATCCCTTTTTTCTCCGCACCAGTTCGGGCGTCTTCCAAGAGCGCGCGGAGTTGAAAGTCGTTTGCGGTCATAGCTTTTTTGTGCGCCTTTTCCTCCGCGGTTTGTTCTCCCTTGGCAAGAACGCCTTCAAGCGGCTTTCCGCTCGCTCTTTTGCCAAATCCGACAACCCCGCCAAGTGCCCGCGCCGTGGCGGCGCCCGCGCCCGTCTTTTTCTCTCCGGTTGTCCTATCATAGCCCCACCTCGGATTTGCAGAAGAACTCCACTTATCTGCTCGATCGCGGAGTTTTTTGCTTTCAGCGGCGCGCATAATTGCCTGCGCGGCAAGGAAGCCGGCGCCGATAGTCGCGGCCTTTTTCGCGAATCGGCCAATCGATCGCATGGGGCCGCCGAACGCGGTGAGGGTGAGCCCCGCAAACAAAAGGAAAAGCGCCAAGAATGGGCTTATAAACGCAACAATAGTACTACCTGGTTCTGCTGTGCTGGTAAATGCGCTAGCTGCGCTGTTTACAAGCGCATACCCTGCAAGATAGAGGAAAAATCCGATAGGCACCGGCATAAAAGCCCAGTGTAGAAGGGTGCTAAGCCAACGATTCCAATATCCCTTTGTGGCCGGTAGGATGGATGCGGCGAACGCGAGCGGGGCAAGTATCGCGAGTGTCCACAAAACAAATGTGCGCGTAAACATAAGGGCAATGAACGCGAGGTATATGAATATGGCAATGATATAGTAGAGAAAAATTCCAAGGGAACTCGCGACAATTTGCGCGAGACCAGAGCCAGTTATGCCGGAAGCGCCCGGCCACGGCACTGCCCACGAGACATCGCGTACGGCGCTAAAGAAAAAATTCGCGAGAATGTTTGATATATCAACAACAAGACCAACCAAAATGCCGCTAAAGTTTACCAAAAGGGCTACGATAATAAGCCGGGGAAGGGTGCGCTGAATCTCGTATTCCCTGAAACGTAGAATCGTGGCAAGGCCGATGAATACGAGAATGAGAAGGAGCAGCGCGTTAACAAAAGAAAGAGATAATTTCCACCCCTCTGTAACCACTGGCGTAATGCCGGGCGCGCCCGGCGCAACAGGTATAGAGAGCATATTGCGCACCACCCACTGGAGAACAGAAGCAACGCCCCCATAAATAAATTCTGCTGCTTCGGCGAGAACAGTAGCGACGACCTTCACGATTCCCGCGGCAAGAGCTAATCCGTAGCACCCAAAATCAATCGCAGAGCAATCGGTAACGCCGCCGAGTAACACCAACGCACTGCCTATTCCCAGTGCAGTAAGGAGAAGCAAGGGGATAATCCCGCTTTCACTCGTGTGGCGTACATGCGTTTTTGAAAAACAACCAGATTGCATTATGATATTATAGTATAATGCCTTTAGGTTGTACAAATTTTTCCACAAGGATATAATAAAACAATGCTCAAGAAACTTTTTCTTGCCCTATTCCTTGTCGCAGTCGTTGTTCCGGTTGTCGCGTTCGCGCAAGTAACACTAAATCTTAGCTATCCCAACTTTGGCCCGTTTAACCCTGCAACCAACCAAAGCCTCGGCGCAATCATCGGCTATGTGTATTACTTAATAGTGGGCATCGCGGGACTTGCCGCCTTTGTGATGCTGATATGGGGAGGCGTGCAGTGGCTGGTTTCAGGAGCTATACCAAGCCAGGCAAGCGAAGCGCGAGACAAGGTGCGCAACGCGATCATTGGTTTGCTCTTGGTGTTGGCTTCTTTCTTGATTGCGCAGGCGATTAATCCGGCACTCACCATTATAAATGTGGATTTCTTGAGCCTTGGCGACCGCAGCGACCTCGGCAGATGGCTTTTTGGTGGAGCGAGCGGTAGCGCAGACTATCGTTGCGGCCCCTTTCTGTCAGGTAGCTTTGGTGTTGGGGGAGATATGCGGTATGCTTGTGAAGGGAATCCTCCCGAGACCCCTAAGCCCGAATCATGTGTAAGCGTTACTCGCCTAAACGATACGGGAGACTTAGTTATAGGCGGATGTGGTGGTTCAGTATGTAAAGACGCAGGAGGTGAACTTGCGGAGTTTAACGGCAACGACAATTGGTATTGTTGCAATGTTACTATAGCAGGAAGGTCCTGCGAGGCGGGCCCGCCCTCAAACAGAGAGGTTGTTGAGTTTCCCGTGACTCCTGTGCGAACACCCCTAATGCAGTCTATTATGAGAACACGGTTCGGAGTGTATGGTTGCGATGATGATGGATGCGTGAAGGCATGGAGATGGTTTTTCTCCGACACTCCCAATGTGTGTGGTAGTGATGTTGCTGATTCTTCTCCTGAGAACGAGGATATTTGCAGCGGTGGGATTGGAGGGGGTACGCAGATTGGGTCTCTTTGGATTCACGGGCCCTTTGTTGCGGTTTTATATGAGCACGCAGGTTATAGTGGGGAGAGAATTTGTTTTGACGCGCGCGACCAAGCTCTTTATCCTTCTCCGCCGGGGCTATTGATTAATCGCCTCGATGATTATGATGGGTGGGGGAACCAAACCAACAGCCTTAGAATTCTGCAGGAGGGCGATCCAGAGATTGAAACGATATGTAGTGTAGGAGGGAGTCCAGCTTTTCAGGTAACGCTCTAGCAGTAGTAATTTTCTCAAAAAGAAAGGAGTTGCGCGTAGCGCAACTCCTCGAGGAGTATGTGTATCTATGGGAATGAGCAGGGAGTGAGTGCGGCGGTGCGGGGCGTTGCGCATACTTGTCCGATGCCTAGACCTCGACCATTCGGCGCGAAGACAGTTATGATGTAGAGATGCGTCCCGTCAGCTTTTTGCCACAGCTCATCAATGCTGACCGTACTGCCAGGGGCGAGAATCACCCCTTGGCGAGCCCAGAAAGGAGAGGGCTTTGCTATTGTATTTAGTTGCTCGCGCCATTCAGCAAGATTCCCCGTTCGTGTGATACCGAGCGCCTCTTCAATTTTCCCTTCCGCAGCGAGGAGATAAAATGCAGCGATTCTTTCCTCTACTGTCTTGGGGTTTGCAGGGGCGGTGGTAAAGGTAACAGGCCTGAACTCGAGGGAGAACCATTGTTTGGCGGTTGATCCGCCAGCACCCTGATCGGTAGTTTGCGCGCCGGTTTGCGCAGGGGGTGCGGGCGTTACGATCACCACTTGCATTGGCGCGACTGCGTCTACAGCCTGATTCTGCGGCGCAACGCTCGCAGAAGGCGGCGTCGATGACGGTCTTGAAGCCAGAAGAGCGCCTGCGGCAATGCCGATTG
>Ga0155133_107_pt1 | contig 25260 bp, 28 predicted proteins | sample RifCSPhighO2_01_FD_106101 | JGI IMG/M metagenome (GOLD analysis project Ga0155133, IMG submission 106101) | Candidatus Wildermuthbacteria bacterium RIFCSPHIGHO2_01_FULL_48_27b
TTTACCCGAATGCCGTCGACATTATTCGCGCGATAGAAAAGAAGCTTAAGCTGAAGCCGACTAATCTGAAAGGAGAAGAATTTTATAGTTGGGAGAATAGGTTTAGAGGACCATTCTGAAATGATTATCAGTAAAACACCATTTCGCATATCTTTTTTTGGTGGAGGGACCGACTATCCTGCGTGGTTTAAGGAATACGGAGGGCAAGTTTTATCTACCACCATAGATAAGTACTGCTATTTGAGCGTGCGGCATTTCCCCCCCTTCTTTCCGTATAAGCATCGAATTGTATATTCCAAGACTGAAGAGGTAAACGAGATAGGAGAGATTTTGCATCCTGCGGTGAAGGCAGCTTTGCAATTCTTCAAGGTTGAAAAGGGATTGTCTATCCACCACGACGGAGACTTGCCTGCGCGTACGGGCTTGGGATCAAGTTCTTCTTTCACGGTAGGATTGCTTCATGCCCTGCATGCCCTGCAAAACCAGGAAATTTCCAAAGAAGAGCTGGCAAAAGAGGTAGTGCACATGGAGCAGGATATTTTGAAAGAGAGTGTAGGTTCTCAAGATCAAGTTGCGGTAACGTATGGGGGATTTAATAAAATAACATTTTCTCAAAACGGGGAGTTTCGCGTAGAGTCCGTGCAAGTGAGCAATGAGCAAGTGAAAGAATTGGAAAGCTCCCTGCGTCTCTACTTTACGGGATTTTCCAGAACCGCTTCTGAAATAGCAAAAACCCAGATTGAGAATACGAAAAACAGAGTTCAGGAATTAACTCAGATGCATCAGATGGTGGATGAAGGTATACGCATACTGAAAGAAGATAAGGGTTTGGAAGAATTCGGAAGATTGCTCAACGAAACATGGCAGATTAAGAAAGGATTGAGCGACAAGATAACGACCCCAGAAATTGACGCAATGTACGAGAAAGCAAAGAAGGCAGGAGCTTTCGGAGGAAAACTCTTGGGCGCGGGAGGCGGCGGATTCCTGTTATTGCTCATTCCTCAAGACAAACAGGAGAGTGTGCGGCAGGCGCTGCAAGATTTTTTGGAAGTGAGTTTTCATTTTGAAAACAATGGAAGCCAAATCATTTATAAAAATCATAAAGCATAAGATATGGAGAAGAGAGAAATAAAATTTGGTGACTTAGTTATCAGCGAGAAGTCAAAAGAATTAATCAAAAAGGCGCTCGACGAAAACTGGGTGTCAGGCGGACATTTGGTCACGGAATTAGAAGAAGCATGGGGAAAGATTTTTGGGTACAAACATAATGTAGCCGTAACAAATGGGGCTGACGCAGATACAGCGGCTTGTCTTGCTTTATATGATATGGGCGCAGAAAGGGGGGACGAAATTATTACTTCTGCATTAGCTTTTGCTAGCGTTGGAAGCTCCATACTGGCTGCGGGCTTTACCCCAGTTTTTGTTGATATTGAACGGGAAACACTCAATATAGACCCCAAGAAAATAGAAGAGAAAATAAGCTCAAGAACGGTAGCCATTATGGTCGTGCACACGATGGGGAAACCCTGCGATATGGATGCTATACAGAACATTGCCAAGAGGCATGATCTCCGCATTATTGAGGATTGCTGTGAGGCCCACGGAGCACAATATAAAAAGAAGTTCGTGGGGCAATTTGGGGAGGTGGCCGCCTTCAGTTTTTACGTCGCCCACGTTCTGGCAGGTGGAGATGGTGGTATGTGTTCCACCAACAATCCCAAAATGGAGGAGGTGTTGCGTTCTCTGAAAGATCATGGGAGAAAACCCGGTTCTTTATACTTTGATCATGTAAGAAGCGGCTCTAATTTCAGAATGAACATTCTTCCGGCAGCCGTTATGTTGGGTGAGATAAAGAACTTCTGGAACGTATTTAAAAAGAGGAAAGAAAACCTCAATTATCTTCTGGAGAAAACAGAAGATCTAAAGGATGTTGCGTTTTTCAACACAGAAGAATCGTATGAAGTAACTTCTCCTCATGCATTCAGCGTTACCCTGAAAGATCCAAGATATAATTACAAGAAATTGTACGATTTTCTTCAAGATAATCTTGTTCAGTGTAAAAGGAATTTTGGAAGCATGCCTACTCAGCATAAAGCATTTGCGTTTCTGGGACACAAAGTGGGTGAATTCCCGGAAGCAGAATACGTGGGCTCAAACGGCCTTCACATAGGAGTCCATCATCATCTTGGGAAACAGGACTTGGATTATGTTTCAGACCTTTTGCATGCGTATTTTAAGAGATCCATATGATTACGTTTTCCAAAACAAATCTTGAGGGAGTACTGCAGGTAGTCCCTGATATCTTCACGGATTTCCGAGGGCAGTTTGTCGAAACGTATGACGAGAAACTGTATAAGGAAAACGGTATTGACGTGACGTTTGTGCAGGATGATATTTCTTACTCAAAGAAAGATGTCCTGCGGGGCATTCACGGCGACAACGAAACGGCAAAGCTCGTATCGTGCTTGTACGGCGAAGTGTATTTTGTAGTCGTGAATTGCGACGAAGAGGCAAAAAATTTTGGCAAGTGGCAGTCTTTTATCTTGTCGGATGAAAATAGGATACAGATATTTGTTCCTGCGAAACACGGGAATGCCTATTTGGTTCTAAGCCCCGACGGTTTATTCAGCTACAAGCAATCAACGTATTTCACGCACGGGAAGCAATTCAGTTACCGGTGGGACGATCCAAGATTCAACATTCCATGGCCGATACAAAATCCTATTTTGTCAGAACGAGATAAGGCAGGGCATTATGTCTGAAGATATAAAATTATTTTTCTATCGAAGCGCACGAATACTCGTTCACTTTGTGCGGGCGCAAAAAAAGAGGATATATAGAAAAATTGTGTGCCCTTTTTTGGCTGCACTGCCTGTCATTGCTCCTTTTTTGCGAGCCCAAATGACAGAGCGCTGGTTTCACGACAAAGCAGTGCGGTTTATGTCCAAGAACGTATTCACTAGCGAAAAACAGCAGAAGGAATTCTTTTCTTCATTGGCGACAGAAGACCTTTTAAGCGCCCAGAGCGTGTTTTCTGCGCTGGGGAAGATTCAAAAGGAAAAGATAAGGAATATTCTGGATCCTCGCAAAAAAACGGTTGCCCTGTTTTTTGCCTCCGGCGCATATCGCGAGAATACCGGCACGATCGCTGAACGGTTACGCGCCAAGGGATACAACGTGCTTATTCTTATAGGAGAGATTTGCAACGATCAGCATGAAAGGCGAGAGCATGTCTATTACGGCGGAAACGATATCATCAATGGAATGGATTTTATTGATGTGCTCCTTGAGATATCGGGTACGGCAGAGAAGCTTACGCGCGCCAAGAGGGTGTATTTTCCTCATGATATTTATGATTCCCCCCTGGGGAATGTAATCAACAGGGAGGGTCTTGCAAAGCATATGGCTGAATGTGACTACCTTTTCCTTCCCTCCCGCATTGTGCTTGATAGATGCGGGAATATGATTCTGAATGCGAGGCGTAAATTTCCCGAGTTCTCAAGGAAGAACGTATGTTTAATCCCAGGTGGGTATATAAAATTAGATAAAAACTTAGAGTATTTCGAACAATATAATCAAGATACAAAAACGATTATTTATGCTCCTACCGTGAGCAAAGAGCGTATGGGAGGTATGGGGAGTGTCACTTCGCTTGCCTACGGGGATCAAATCATTAAAGCTCTTCTCGATAATTTCCCGGATTACAAGATTGTATTTCGGCCTCATCCCCATGATCTTCACACCGCGCTCGTGAAAACCATTCGCGAACAGTATGACGACAATCCTCGCTTTATCTTCGACAACAATCAAAGCAGCTATATGAAACATTATGCGGCATCCGCCTTACTGATAACCGATATGTCCGGCACCGCCTATACCTATGCCTTTACCACTTTACAGCCCGTACTCTTTTTTTCACATGACGAAAAAGAGACCAAAAGGCGATTTGGAGAATTTAAATATTTCGAAGATCGAGAAAAAATTGGGCGCGTTGCACAAACTATAGGCGAAATGGTGCACTACGCCAAGTCCTTGCTTGCCGCGCAAGATGAATGGACTGCGAAGATCGAGCAACATCGCAACTCTCTCATCTACAACATTGGGAAAGCAGAAGATTATTTTATCGATAATTTCGAATACATTGCAGAAGCTAAAAAGCATCCAGACTGGGTATATATCTGAAAACACATGGTCATCTGGTTTATCGGCATTTCAGGCGCGGGGAAAACAACACTCGGCAAGAGATTGCAGCAGCATTTTGACGCTGCGCACAAAAAATCTTTTTTGATCGACGGAAATGCGGCGCGCGCATTTTTTAACAACGACCTCGGATATTCAAAAGAAGACAGAATCGCAAATGTGAAAAGAATAACGTTTGCGGCGCATGTGCTGAGTCAGAGTGATGTTGTTACAATTGTGTGCTGTATTTCTCCGTTTGAATCTCTTCGAGCACTCGCACGGAAGAACATACGAGACTACAACGAAATTTACTTGGAGAGGAGCGTGGCTGAAGCTAAAAAGGATGATGTGCAACAGATGTATCAAAACAATCTGGGAAAGACAGAAATTGTAGGAATTGATTTAGAGTTTGAAGCACCCAAGCAAAGTGATTTGGTTATACGAACAGACGAGGAGACCGAGGACGAGTCATTTGAGAAGGTGCTTGCGTATTTGCAAAAAAAGTATCCAGAACAGATTCCATGATTCAAGAACTTGTACGTATAGCGGAGGAAGCCGGGAAAGAGGTTATGGACATCTACCAGCATACCAATTTTTCTATACAGGAAAAGAATGACAAAGAAAAATCTCCTCTTACTGATGCTGATCTAAAATCAAACGAGATAATCGTGCAGGGACTTACACGTATTTCTGACTATCCGATTATTACAGAAGAATCGAGCGCCGCTCCATACGAGGAACGAAAGGATTGGGAAAAATTCTGGCTTGTTGATCCGCTCGATGGCACAAAGAATTTTATCGCGAAAGACGGAGAATTTACGATTAACATTGCCCTTGTAGAAAAGACGAAACCTGTGCTGGGTATCGTGTATGCCCCAGCCGTACAATTAATGTATTGGGCAGAAAGCGGAAAAGGAGCGTTCAAAAACGGCAGGCGCATACGGAATGATTCCAAGCGGACAGAGCTTATCGGTGCTGAAAGCCGTTTTCATTCTACGCCAGAGGATAGGGCATTTTTCCAAAAATATAACATCAAGGTTGTAAAAACATATGGAGCTGCTTTAAAGATTTGCAAATTAGCAGAGGGAGAAATTGATGTGTATCCGCGGTTTAACGGTACGAAAGAATGGGACACGGCGGCCGCCCATTGTATAGCGAACGAGGCAGGATGTAAGCTCATCGATATAAAGACAGGGCAGGAACTTTTATACAATAAAGAGGATCTGGAAAATAATTATTTTATAGCCTCGCGTGTGGATTTAAACTTTAGCGCTTCAAGAAACACATGAAAGCAGTTATATTGGCTGGCGGCAAAGGAACGCGTTTAGCCCCTGTTGTCGGCCCAAATACGCCCAAGGCCTTGGCAATCATTGGAGGTGCTCCTATTATCGAGCATCAGTTGAGGTTTTTGCAAGAAAACGGCGTGAGAGAAGTATGGGTGCTTTTGGGGCATTTGGGAAGCGCAGTGCAAAGATTTTTGGAACAGAAAGAATGGGGAGTAGTTTTACATTATAAGCAAGAAAAACAGCCGAGGGGAACGGCAGGCGCCTTGAGGCAGTTGCAGAATGAAATTCAAGAAGATTTTTTGGTATTGGCAGGGGATGTTATGGTCAACTTTGATGCGCAGAGGTTTTTGCGGTGGCATAAAGAAAAAGGGGGGATACTGTCTGTTGTGGTCCATCCGAATGATCACCCGCTTGATTCAGACTTGGTGGAAGTGGATGAGCAGGGGAAAGTTTTGTCTCTTTTGCAGAGGCCGCATCCAGACGATTTGATATTCCGTAATTTGAGCATAGCAGCTGTGTATGTGTGTTCGCCAAAAATTTTTGCATATATACCAGACGCGGAAAAAACTGATATGGAGCGGGATATTCTGCCTCAACTTTTACAAGCACGAGAGAGCATGTATGCTTATACTACCCCAGAATATATCAAAGATATGGGCACGCCAGAGAGGTTGGAACAAGTGCGGAGAGATTACGCTTCAGGGAAAATAGTAAGGTTAAACCTTACTAATGAACGCAGGGCGATTTTTCTTGACCGTGATGGAGTGCTCAATGAAGAAGTCGATCAGCTTTCGAAGATTGAAGATTTCAAGATGTATGATTTTGCCGCAGAAGCAGTGAAGAAAATAAACGATACCGATTTTATGGCTATCATTGTTTCCAACCAACCTATGGTTGCCAAAGGATTTATGTCGGAGAAGGATGCGCAAGAAATACAGAAAAAACTGGAAACAGAGTTAGGTAAGAAAGGTGCCAAGATAGACGCTGCGTATTATTGTTTTCATCATCCAGAAAAAGGTTTCGAGGGGGAACGAAAAGAGTTGAAAATTGAGTGCGAGTGCCGAAAGCCAAAACCAGGACTGCTTCTACGAGCACAGAAGGATTTCAATTTGAACCTGCATGAGTCGTATATGGTCGGAGATCAGACAGCGGATATCTTAGCCGGCAAGAACGCGGGGTGCAAAACAGTGTTGGTGCAAACAGGGTATGCGGGAGAAGACGCAAAGTACGAAGCAAAACCGGATTTCACGGCAGCAAATGTGCTTGCGGCAGTGGAAACAGCAACGTCTTTATCAAGATAACTATGCAGTACGTCAACGAAATAAAAACATTTTTCTTTCAAAATACATCTGCCAAGCAGACGATTTTCAAGAATACGTTTTGGTTGTCTGTGAGCACGGTAGTGAATAAATTACTGGCGCTGGCTTTGGTTATTTATGCCGCGCGCGTTTTGGGAGCCGAGGAATACGGCCAGTTTACGTTTGCCTTAGCTTTTGTTTCTCTGCTGATGATCTTTGCCACGTTTGGGTTGCAACCTATTGTTACGCGGGAATTTGCCCGTGAAGAAGAAAAAAAAGAGGAATTCTACTCTATTCTTTCTTTGAAATTGGTGTTGGCTTTTTGCACTTTTCTCTTGATACTCGCAACTTCGTTCTTTGTTGCTCAAGCGCATGAGATACGAATTGTGATTCTGGCATTGGGCCTTTTTTTCCTCCTAAATGGCTTTATCGGCATTTGCTATTCTTTCTTCCACGCGCGTCAAAAAATGGAATACGAAGCTTGGTTTGAAACATTGCAAACTATTCTTATTATTGCATTGGGATTATTTGTTCTGTTTCGTTTTCCGTCTCCGGCGAATTTAAGCTATGCCTATGTTGCCGCAGGCTTCGTCTCGTTAGTTGCCATGTTTGCATTTTTTCACTTCAAGATCTTCCCCTTGAAATTGCAGTGGGATTTTCTTGTCTGGAAAAAATTCCTAAAGATGGCATGGCCCCTGGCCCTCATAGGGTTGTTTGGTGTGATATACAGCTATACCGACTCCGTGATGCTTGGTGCTTGGAATATGCTCGAGGAAACCGGATGGTATAACGCTGCGTATAAAATTGTCACGGCAAGCTTAGTGCCTATGGGGTTTGTAGGAGCTGCTTTTTACCCTGCACTAAGCAAGTTTTCGAAAGAATCAGCAATGCAGCTCCAAAGGGCATGGAATCATGAATTGGAAATTATGATTGTTCTTGCCTTACCTTTGGTGGCTGGGGGAATGGTTTTGGCTTCAAATATTATTTATTCCTTCTATTCGGTGGCTTTCGCTCCTTCCATACTTGCCCTTCAGATTTTGATCCTTACGGCCGGATTTGTTTTCCTGTATCGGCCTTTCTACGATGTGTTGATTGTTTTAAACCAACAAACAAAAACCTTTTGGATTACGGTGGCTGGAGCCCTGCTCAATGTTGCTTTAAATCTAATTCTTATTCCAAAGTATAGCCTCTATGGCGCGGCCGTGGCTACGGTAGCTACCCACTTTTTGGTTTTACTGGCTATGCTGTTCTTCGTTAAAAGATTCACCTCTATGCAACTTCCCTTGTTGAGGATACTTTTGGCTTTCTGCATTTCCTCTGCCTCCGTTTCTGTAATGTATGTTGGCATACGCTATCTCCTCGCTTATAATGTGAACCTATTTCTTTTGGTGCCTGCGGGAGCAACTCTATACTTTTTGGTTTTCCTTTTCCTTCGAAAATATGTTGCGTTGAGATTTTTCAAACAAGCATATGCCTAAAAGCAAAAACATAATCGCGCTAATTCCTGCGAGAGGAGGGTCAAAGTCCATACCCAAGAAAAACATTGTTGATTTGGGCGGTTTCCCTTTGATTGCATATTCTATTGCGGCGGCAAAACTTTCAAAACATATCGCAAGAGTAATTGTTAGCACCGATTCAGAAGAGATAGCGGAAGTTGCCAAGCGTTATGGCGCCGAAGTGCCTTTCATGAGGCCGGCAGAATTCGCCACCGATACAGCCGGAGATTTGGATGTCGTGAAACACGCTATCGCATGGCTGAAAGAAAACGAAGAAGGCGAGCCAGAGTACATAGTATTCTTAAGGCCTACCACTCCTTTGCGAGATCCGTCTTTGATTGATGAAGCAATCGAGAAAATTCTTGCACATAGCGAAGCTACTTCCCTGCGGTCCGGCCACGAGATACGGGAATCGCCGTATAAGCTCTTTGGAAAGAAGGGTGATTATTTTGTGGGTCTTTTTCCGCAAGACCCTCGGCCCGAGTATTATAACCTTCCTCGCCAGGCATTTCCGCCAGTGTACCAGCCAGATGGATATGTAGATATATGGAAATCCCAAACGATCAGAGAAACAGGATTGCTTCATGGATCTGAAATATTGGCTTTCCCAGTGCCCGATGTAGGGGAGTTGGATAAGCCGCAGGACTTGGAATTTATTCGGTTTCAGTTAGAAAAAGGTCATTGCGAAATTGTCGATTACCTAAAAAATAACTTCGATTCTTAATTTATGTCTTCTTCTACAATATCTTGGAACAATCCAAAAGAAGTTCCGCAGGTTTCAACCAAATACAGGAACATACAAACAAAAATTCCGGTACCCGAATCTATTCCGCTTTTCGAGGAACTAGAGAAACAGGAGGCGCGATCTATGCACGGGCAGTTGCCGGTTGTGTGGGATCGGGCGGAGGATTTCCAGGTGTTCGACAAATACGGCAATTGCTGGATTGATTTTACGTCCACGATTTTTCTTGCTAATTCCGGGCATTCCAATCCCAGAATCATCGCCGCTATTAAGGAGGCCGCAGATAAAAAACTACTGCATACCTATACCTTTGCGAATGAGTATCGGATTGAGTTTCTGAAAAAATTAATTGGGATGACTCCTCCTTACCTGGAAAAAGCGTTTTTGCTTTCAGCCGGCACGGAGGCCACAGAATGCGCTCTTAAGCTTATGCGGATGTATGGCCAATCCATAAAACCCTCTAAAATTAAAATTATTTCTTTTCGAGGAGATATGCATGGACGGACCATGGGGGCAGAGATGCTCAAGGGGGATCCCAAATCGTCCGCATGGATCGGCTATAAAGATCCGAACATTCATCATTTGACTTTCTCTTATCCTTGGGATGAAAGAGAGTTTAAGAAAGATATGGAGGAGCTTCAAGGGAAAGATGGTTTTGATGCGGATGATATTTGCGGATTTATAATAGAACCCTATCAGGGGTGGGCAGGAAAGCTATTTGAAAAAGAATACATACAAGCTCTTGCTGCTTTTGCGCGAGAACACGGCAGTTTGGTTGCATTCGACGAAATTCAGGCAGGATTTGGCAGAACGGGGAAGCTTTTCTGCTACGAGCATTATGAAGTGGAACCTGATTTGGTATGCGTGGGGAAAGCGTTGAGCGCCTCCTTGCCGCTTTCTGGGGTCCTGGGCAGAAAGGAGATAATGGATTTGCCTGCCGCAGGTTCAATGAGCAGTACTCATTCTGCCAATCCCATTTGTTGCGCCGCCGCTCTAGCGAATTTAGAAGAAATAGAGGGGAAAAACCTTGTCAAGGAATCTGAAAGAAAAGGAGTAATACTTCATTTTCGCTTGCAGAAACTTCAAGAAAAGTTCCCGGAGTATATTTCTTATGTATTCGGTAAGGGGTTGCTGGCGGCCCTTATCATTACTAATCCCGAAACCCGTCAAGCAGACGGAGCACGCGCGAGCAGAATATGCGAGCGGGCGATGCAGAAAGGTTTATTGCTCGTTCATACGGGTAGAGAGTCTATTAAGATGGGCCCTCCATTAACGATACTTGATGAGGCTTTGCTGGAGGGAGTCGCAGTATTGGGCGAATGTTTCGAAGAAATTAAGAAAGAAGATCAAAAAGCACCATGAAAACAGTGCGACATTTTGGCATCGTGGTAAGCAACCTCGAAAAATCTCTCCACTTTTACGAGGACCTTTTAGGCTTGAGTGCAAAGAGGGATATGGTAGAGGAAGGAGAATTCATCGATGCGATTTTAGGGTTGAAGAATGTGAAGGTAAGAACAGTGAAGATGAAGGCCGAAAACGGTGATACGCTGGTGGAACTTTTGGAATATGCGTCCCATCAAGGGAAGAAAAGAGAGAATTATGAAATCTTTGATTTGGGAGCTTCGCATGTTGCCTTTACGGTAGAAAATGTCGAGAAAGAATATAGAAAATTGCAGGAGCAAGGTGTGGTATTTACCTGTGAACCTCAGGTTTCTCCAGATGGCAAAGCAAAAGTTACGTTTTGCTATGATCCCGACGGTGTTCCCATAGAATTAGTTCAAGAATTAACGGTATAACTGTATGCCCAATTATCTCGACGTCGTATACAACAAAGAAAAAAGGCCTTATACCGATTATCCTTCGCAGCTGTGTTCCCATTTGGCGGAAGAGTTCGGCATGAAAAAAGGACAGAGGCTGCTGGATATAGGGTGTGGAAGAGGAGATTTTACAAAAGGATTTAAAGACCTGGGCTTGGAAGTAGCGGGGATAGATCGGGAAAGAGGAGATTCTGACATGTTCAAAGAAATTGATGTACGAATTAGCAACGATTTGGAACACGATCGTTTTCCATTTGACGATAATAGTTTTGACGTGGTGTTTTCAAAGTCGGTCATAGAGCATATCCAAAACCCCGACACGTTTATGAAAGAGCAGATGCGCGTGTTAAAACCTGGAGGAAGGGTGGTGGCAATGGTACCCGACTGGCAGAGTCAAATATTTATATTTTATGACGACCCTACGCATCTGCATCCCTATACAGCGAGCGGATTAAAAGATTTGCTGGCTATGCACGGATTTGCCAATGCGGAAGCCGAATTATTTTACCAATTGCCTGTTTTGTGGAAATATCCTGCATTAAAAATAATTTCTCGCAGTTTGCAGTTGCTTGGGCCGGTAAAGAAAATAGAAAAGAACAAATTTATACGATGGTCGAGGGAACTTATGATTTTAGCAAGCGCAATAAAATAATTATATGATTAACATTCATCCCATCGGAATTATGCAAGGCAGGCTGGTTCTACCCAAAGGCAGGGGAATTCAGTTTTTCCCGTTTGAGGAATGGCAAGAAGAGTCCCAGATAGCTTCGAACATTGGCATCGATGAAATTGATTTCATTTTTGATTTAGAAAGGTTTCAAGAAAATCCTTTGTGGAGTGAACAGGGGATTGCCAAAATTCAGCAAACGATTGCGGAATCTGGCGTAAAGGTGCGTCATATATGCGCCGATTTCTTTATGCGCAGGCCGTTTTTCCGGGTTTCAGAACAAGAGCGCAAAGAGAATGTAGAAATTCTTCAAAAACTATTAGAAGCGGCAAAGCAGATTGGTGCAATAAATATTGAAGTGCCGCTCGTTGATAATTCCTCGATAAAAACAGAAGAGGAAAAAGAAACATTGATCCAATGTCTCAAAGAGTGCTTGCCAAAAGCGAAAGATTTTGGAATCACCATAAGCCTGGAAGCTGATCTTGCCCCGAAAGATCTTTTGGATTTGGTTGAGAGGTTTGCCGACCCTTTTTTGAAAATTACGTACGATAGCGGCAATAGTTCTTCTTTGGGATACGACAGCTACGAGGAAATAAGCGCATACGGGAACCATCTTGCCAACGTTCATATAAAAGATCGTGTATTTGGAGGGACTACGGTTCCATTGGGCACTGGCGACACGAATTTCGAAAAGCTATTTCGGGGGTTGAAAGAGCAAGGATATCAAGGCAGTTTTACCCTACAGGCAGCACGCCAAGAGGAAGGAAAAGAAACAGAAACCATTCTTTCATACGTCGAATTTCTTAAAAAGTATATAAGCAGCTAACGAAAATCATATGGCCCAAGCAAAAACAGCTCAAGAGAAATTTTCTTTAGAAGGAAAGGTCTGTATTATTACCGGAGCAGAAGGCTTTTTGGGTAAGCATTATATGGAAGCAATCAAGCAGGCAGGAGGGATTCCCGTGGGTCTTGATAGCGCAGGCGAGCCGGATTTTCAAGTTGATATTACCTCGGAGCAAGCCGTGAAAGAAGCAATAGAAAAGATTTTGGAGAAACACGGCAGGATTGACGTGCTCGTCAACAACGCGGCAATGAATCCTGCGGTCGGGGACGCAAACTCGGCAAAAATGTTTGCTCCAATCGATGATTATCCCGTGGAGTTTTGGACAAAAGAATTAGAGGTGAACTTAACGGGTATGTTTATTTGTTCCAAGGCGGTAATACCCGTAATGAAAAAACAGGCCGCAGGGGGCGTAATAGTAAACGTGGCTTCGGAAGTTTCAGAGATCGCGCATGACCATCGCGTGTACAATACGCCGGGCAAGTACAAGTCGCCCGCGTACGTTACTTCAAAAACCGGTGTAGTAGGGTTGACCCGAGCTTTGGCAGCTCAGCTTGGGCAGTACAATATTCGGGTAAACGCTTTTTCGCCGGGCGGCGTGGAGAACCCAGCCATGCCAAAAGATTTCGTGGAACGGTTTGGCGCAGCTAACATGTTTTCGCGGATGGCTCAGCCAGATGAATATAATGCGGCAATTGTATTTCTCTGCTCTGACGCTTCTTCTTTTATGACTGGGCATAATTTGGTTATCGACGGCGGGAAAAGCGCTTGGTAAAAGAGTCGAAATAGCAAATGTTCAATGTCGGACATTAAACACATTAAACATAGAAAACGTATGGAAAGAAAAAAAGTAACAATCAGGGGAAAAACGATAGGGGATGGAGAGCCGACTTTTTTCATCGCGGAAATTGGCATTAACCACAACGGTAGCTTAGATACGGCAAAAAAGCTTATTGACGTCGCTGTAGACGCGGGGTGCGATGCGGTAAAGTTCCAAAAGCGGACCATAGAAGTCGTGTACACGCCAGAGGAGTTAGCGCGGCCTAGGGAAAGCGTGTTTGGGAATACGAATGGAGATTTAAAGCTAGGTCTTGAGTTTGAGCAGAAGGAATATGAGGAAATCGACCGGTATTGCAAAGAAAAAGGCATTATGTGGTTCGCTTCACCCTGGGACGAAGGGAGCGTGGATTTCCTTGCGAAATTCGATGTTCCATGCTATAAAATAGCATCACCTTCCCTTACAGATGACAATCTTCTGAAGCATGTCCGTTCCAAGGGGAAGCCGGCTATCTTATCTACGGGGATGAGTACGGTAGAGCAAATTCGCCATGCCGTAGAGGTTTTGGGAGAAGATGATCTGGTGCTTCTCCATTGCACTTCCACGTACCCCGGGGCAGACGAGGAGTTGAATTTAAGCGTGATTCCGTGGTTAAAAGAGCAGTTTTCCTGCCCTATCGGATACAGCGGTCATGAAGTTGGGGTATACTCCTCACTGGTAGCCGTAGTTCTGGGAGCTTGCGTTGTGGAACGGCACATTACGGTAGACCGGGCAATGTGGGGTTCAGATCAGGCAGCTTCCCTGGAGCCAACCGGTTTGAATTTATTAGTTAGAGATATACGAAGTATTCCTGTGTGGCTGGGCGATGGCAAAAAAAGAGTTTTTGAAAGCGAGCTTCCCATTTTGCAGAAACTCCGGAGGGTAAAATAAATTTATGATGAAGGAAATCATCAAAAGCCACATAGAGGCCCATATTGATACGGTACGCAAGTTTGTAAATGAGATGCCCGACATTGAAGGCGTGGCTGTGCTTTGCGTGGAAGCTTTGCGATCGGGGAACAAGGTTTTGGTAGCGGGCAATGGCGGCTCCGTGGCAGATGCCCATCATTTCGCGGCAGAACTTGTGGGAAGATTCAGAAAGGAACGAAGAGCTTTGCCAGTTCTCGCGCTCGACATAAATCCTTCGGCGGTAACGGCTATTTCAAATGACTATGCGTTTCGCCAGGTGTTCGCGCGACAGGTAGAGGCATTGGCAAAACCCGGCGATGTTTTCTTTGGGATAAGCACTTCTGGCAATTCAGAGAATGTGTTGGAGGCAATAAAGGCCGCAAGGCAGGCTGGCTGCAAGGTAGTAGGCTTAACAGGGAGGTCGGGAGGAAGTATGAAGGAGATGTGCGATTTTCTCATTAACATTCCTGCAGAAGATACCCCGCGCATTCAAGAGATGCACGCGCTTGTCATTCATACGTTATCTGATTTGATTGAGAGCACATTGTTTACACCATGAACAACAGCGATTTTCTCAAAAAACAATACCGAACGAGCGATAACTTAAACGCAAGGGCTCAGCTTCATGAAAAGTTTAGCACCAGTAAATATCGGTGGCAGATATGGGTATTCGATCAGATACAATCAGACAAAAAACTTTCGGTTCTGGAATTAGGTTGCGGAACCGGCGAGCTATGGTTGCAAAATAAATCTCGAATCAATGGTAAATGGAATATTACCTTATCAGACTTTTCACGAGGAATGGTGGAAAAGGCGCAACAGAAATTGGCGGGCATCAAGAATATAGAGTATAAAGTTTTTGGTGTTGAAAGCATACCGTTCCCGTCGAATTTTTTTGATATGGTTATTGCAAATCACGTACTCTTCCACGCGCAAAACGTAGAGCAGGCTATTGGAGAGATTGCTCGTATTTTGAAAGATGACGGCGTCTTTTATGCGGCTACGAACGGTGAAGCACACACGAAAGAAATCTTCGATATCATTTTTCAGACCACGGGACAAAATCATAAAGGGGAATTTTCAAGTTTTACGGCGGAGAACGGAGCGGAACTGCTCTCAAAGCAATTTCCAAAAGTTGCTGTGCGTTCTTACCCGGACAGCTTGATGGTTACCGAAATGGAGCCCCTTTTTGAATACATTATGTCCATGGGCTACTTTTTTACCGGAAGCGAGAAAAACGCGATTAAAAAGAAACTCCAGCAAATGTTTTTAGAAAAGGGCGTGGTAAAAATTACGAAAAAGACCGCGTTGTTTGTAGCGCAAAAACAATGAGCAAGGTTCTTTTCCTATCAACAGACCCCAGTACTTTTCGAGCTATCGCTATTGGGTACCTGTATGAAATCGCCCAGAAGCATCGTGTAGCTCTTCTGATCGAAAAGATTGATTCTCACACCGAAAAAATTCTTGGCGAGAGAGATTTATTTCCAGGGCTGGAAGACATCATTTTTTTTGAGTCGCCGTTTCATGGAGATATATTTGCGAAAAATCGCAGACTCCATAAAATTTTGAAAGAAACAGTGAGAAGGTATAAGCCAGATATCGTTGTCGCTCCTTCAGATATATGGCCCGCGGAAATGTATCTGATGAGATTAGCCAAAAAGGCGGGCGCGATAACCGTGGCGATGCAGTTTGGTTTTAGGATAGCAGAACAGCAGAAACTTTTCCTGTGGTCGTGTCTGATGAATGCACACACTCGAATGCCTCGGTTTCTACCTTTTGGCATAAGAATGATGTTGGTTAAACTGAAAAAGCTGGCTGGCTATGTTCTGTATCACTGGATTCTTCCTTTGTCGGTTGGGGAGATGCCTTTTTTAGGGAAGGTGAGTTTCCTCTTTTGGTACGAAAGTTCTGGTTTGCGTGATGCTGACTATGGTACGGTATTTTCAAAACGAGAGTATGAGATATACGCGAAAGATGGTGTCCCTCCAGAGAAGATACGTGTGATCGGCCATCCCTTAGAGCACAAGCACACAAGAGAATTTTTTGGAAAAGCATACTTTTCCCAAGGCGGAAATCATGAAAACCAGAAAACATTGACTATTATGTGGTCAGAAGAAAAAACTGGGTTTCGAGAAGGGGATTATTCTTTAATATCCGCAATAGATATGCGAGAAAGCAGAATTAAGCAGGTAGCGCTTATTTCAGAAAAGCTCGCAGATTGGAAGATTTTCATAAAACCGAATCCCTTCATCAAGGATGTTTCGGAGGTGAGCAAATCTTTTAGGCATGTTCCTGCAAACGTTCGCATTGTCGACCCCAAAGAACCCGCCGATGTCTATATTGAAAAGAGCGCGGTAGTAGTGGGTATGCCGCCGCCAAGCACTACGCTGTTTTCGGCCCAAAAGCAGCGTGCCGGAAAAATTATACTGGCCTTGAACCTGGACAAGGAATTTTTGGCCGATGCCTACAAGAATTTTCCCGGTATTACATATATTTCTACAAAGCAAGAATTAGAAGAAATTTTAGAGAAAATTTCTCGTAATACCTATGAGCCACAAAATAGTATCGTTTCAGCCCTCGACTTTTCAGACAGCAACGAATTAATAGAACACTTGTATGCCAAACATATACGTTGATCCTACATCCCCTCTGCATCTGAACAATGTGCTGTTTGAGAAGAGTGATGCATACAACAAAAACAATTGTCGCGAGCCTTTTCAATTTCTCAAAGAGCAGGGCATCCAGCATGATTTGCATTTCCAGACCATTGATTTTTGGACGCCCGAAAAATCTAAGAGCACGGACATCTATGTTTCGTTTGATCATAAATTCTTTCTGAGAAGACTGTACTGGAAGGTGAAACACAAATGGTATCCAACTGTAGATACCAGCAAGTTCGCAAAGAGAATCTTGTTCCAGTTTGAGCCGCCTGTGGTGATGCCTGAAATCCGCTTGTATACGAACAAAGTCTCGGATCTCTACGAGCGCGCATTTTTTACTTGGAAAACCGGCAATCCGAAAATAAAACTGTTTTTTACCCCTCTGCCTATACCAGAGGGCGGAATTTTTCCCGACTATTGGACGCGTGCAAACCGAAAATTTCTTACCTTAATAAATTCAAACAGAAAGCCGCCGTTTCGCTACAAGGAACTTTTAACAGAACGGGTAAAAGCAATACTGTATTTTGGCAAAACGCAGGAAATTGATTTGTATGGATTCGACTGGGAAGAACGCCCACTTTTTCCGTATTGGTTCCAGAAGCAAAAAATTGCAAAAGTGTACAGAGGGTCGGTCAAGGATAAATACAAAATACTTAGCGGATATACGTTCGGCTTTGCGTTTGAAAACTGCGAACTTCCAGGGTATATTACAGATAAGATATTTGATTGCATGTATGTGGGGACGGTCCCCATTTATCTGGGGGCTCCGGATGTTGAAGAATATATCCCAAAAGATTGTTTTATTGATATGCGGAATTTTAAAGATTATGGGGCATTGCGAACATTCTTAAAATCGCTGTCTGTGGCAGAAATAAAAGCGTATCGAGACAATGGTCGCCGCTTTTTGCAATCAAAGCAAGTCGAGCTCTTCGGCAAGGAGCATTTTGTCAAAACAGTCTTTGATGCCTGTAGTATATGAAAAAACCAATTGTAGTATATACATACGGAGTATTTGACTTATTGCACGTAGGCCATGTGCAATTGTTGCGAGAAGCAAAAGCACTTGGCGATAAGCTTATTGTCGGCGTATTTACCGATGCGGTGGCAGAGGGATTTAAGCGACGGCCTATTATTGTGCAAGAGCAGCGGGTAGAGATGCTTTCTGCCCTTGGATTTGTTGATGAAGTTATCTCTCAAGATGAATTACCTCCGGACACGAACCTGCGGAAATACAAACCAAACATCTTGGCAAAAGGGCCGGGAGCAAACTGGGAAGAAGGAAAAACACCTCCGGGAGCGGAGGTAATGGCAGAACTTGGGGGGAAAGTAATCTTTTTGAAATACCACGACGGAATTTCAACAAGTCAGATCATCAAAAAATGCAAAGAGTGCGACCTCTAAATTACTGTTGGTAGGGCAAGAATACCACGCCGTGGAGCTCAAGGATTTCTATCCCGAGCTCTTTGCTTTTTTTTCGCGTGAGGTCGATTAAGCTTTGGAATTTTTCTGTGTCGCGGCCGACATCGAGGTAGAGGTCTTCTTTGTCAAACATAATATAGCGGTTCTGGATTTTGTGTACGATCTCCTCTAAATTGCGAATGCCCCGTTCCGTTTCTATCTTTGGGACAATCCCAATAGAAGAAGGAAGTTGCTCTTTAATACGAAAAATATCTTCCGGATTCTCTACGTTGGAAACCGCAAAGTGCTTGATATGAGGAAACTGATGGGCAGTTGCAATAGTATCCTGCAGGGTTATTACTGGTTTGGGCGGCTTCGTGCGGCCTTGAGGATAGTCTAAATACACGTCGTGCGTAATTCTGCTGAGAACTTCGTGAAGCTCTGGTAGGTCTTTAATCCAGGCAACGTTTACCCGCATCACCGCGTGATCAGGGAACTGAAGGTCTGTTTTGTCGAGTAAATGGTTGGAAACAATAAGCATATTTTTTAATATATCAGATTCTCCAACTTTTTTCAAGAGGTTGAAAAGAGAAGGGGATTTATGGTATGGTGGACTTCATGGAAATATCTCAAACGAGCATTCCCACAATTATCCTTTGCGGGGGGAAGGGTACAAGGTTAAGGGAGGAAACCGAATTTAAGCCCAAGCCTATGGTAGAAATAGGGGGAAAGCCCATTCTTTGGCATATTATGAAAATATATGCTCATTATGGATTCTACGATTTTGTGCTGGCGCTTGGGTATAAAGGGGATTCCATCCGCGATTACTTTTTGAAACAGCGGTATTACGAATCGGATTTTGCGGTTGAAACTGGCGGGCCAAGGAAGATTGAGTTTTTGAGCAACGGTAAGCTGGAACAAGACAATTTCCGCATTATCTTTGGGGAAACCGGTTTGGAAACGCCGCACGGCGAGCGGGTGTTGATGCTGGAAAAGTATCTCAAAGATAACAATTTGTTTATGCTGACATATGGTGATGGCGTGGCAGATATAGATGTTGCAAAGCTCGTTGAATTTCACAAGGCAAAAGGCAAAATTGGCACGATTACAGGCGTGCACCCTGTTTCCAGATGGGGATTAGTGAATGCGGACGAGAAGGATATTGTTACGACGATCGACCAGAAAAAGCCAATGTTTTACGATTATGTAAACGGCGGTTTTATGGTATTTGACAAAAGAGTTTTTTCCTATATTCGGGAAGGCGATATGATCGAAGATACGCTTTTGAGGTTGGTTGAGCAGAAAGAGTTAGCGCTGTATAAACACGAGGGTTTTTGGTACGGTATGGATACGTATAGGGACTTTTTGTTGCTCAACGAACTTTGGGAGAAGGATCCCAAATGGAAAGTATGGAAGTAAATCTTGCGAATAAAACAGCGCTTGTTACGGGAGGTGCCGGGTTTATCGGCAGCCACGTGGTGGATCGGCTTGTTGAAGAAGGCGCGCGCGTTGTTGTGTTGGATAATTTGTCTTCCGGAAGCAAGAAAAACCTGAATTCCAAAGCCATATTTTATCAAGTAGATGTGAGAGACATGCGAGAGGTGCGAGGCATAATCCAAAAGGAAGCGCCCTCGGCAGTTTTCCATTTGGCTGCCCAGCCCCTTGTGGAGACCGCGTACGAAAACCCTTTGGAAACGCTCGAGGTGAATTTTATGGGTACTGTACATGTGCTGGAAGTCTGCAGAGCGCAAGAAGGTATCGAGGCAATCGTTATGGTTTCTTCAGATAAGGCATACGGCAAATCGAAAACGCTGCCTTATGCAGAGGATATGCCAGTCGGGGGAGACCATCCATACGAGGTTTCCAAAGCATCTGGCGATTTAATAGCGCAAAGTTATGTTAAAACGTACGGCATGCCGATTGTCGTGGCGAGATTTGGTAATACGTTCGGGCCACGGGATTATAATTTTGGCAGAATAATTCCCGATTGTTTTGAGGCGATTCTCAAAAACAAGGAGCTTTTGATTAGGAGCGACGGTACAATGATCCGAGAGTATGTGTACGTAAAAGATGTGGCAGAGGCATGTTTCAAGCTTGCTCAGCACATTGAGAGTAGTAAGGGAGAGGCGTTTAATTTTGGAAGCGACAATATCTTGAGCGTGCTTGAGGTTGTACAGGAGATAGAAAAGATATTGGAAGCAAAAATTCCGTACAAGATATTGAACATAGCCAAGAACGAAATCCCCAAGCAGTATTTAGATTGGAGCAAGGCAAAGCGTCTACTTGCCTGGCAGCCAAAGTATACTTTTGCCGACGCCATCCGCGAATCCTTTGAGTGGTATAAAGAAAATTATGGAAAAGATTTTGGAAAGGAAAGAGATAAAGTACTTTGAGAAATAAAAAGTGCCCGCCAGTAGCTTTTAGGGCTAAAGGCGGGCGTGGGCGTGCGGTAAAAGTTCTAGGATTTTTTGCCGAACACCCTTTCGAGGATTTCCACATGGTGCGGCAAGGTGGGGTCGGGAGGCTCTTTGATGGAGAACCATTCGCCGCCACTCGGTTTGTCATCTGCTTGAACGAGCCAGACGGTCCCGACGGTGTGGCCGCGGGAGTCCACACGGCTGTACTGGATATTCGTGGCGCGAAAGCCGCGAAGCCCAGCATCGATCTCGCGACGGAGAACCCGGCGGATCGCCTCCTCGAAGCTCTCGCCGAGGCGAATGTAGGTGCCCGGGCAATGCCAGCCCTGGTAGTGCTGGTCTTCCCGCCAAGTCAAGTAGATCTTGACGGGATCGTCGAGGTTGTCCACGACCACCGCCTCGACGCACGCCTGCGGCACGATCTTCAGCAGGGCCTCGAAGAGCTCGGTGCCAATACCTGCCTCGGGATTCTGAATGAGGTGTATGGCCCGCGCGGCGATCCTCTTCAACTGGTCCTGGGATAACTGAGAAAGATCGATGCTTTCCACGGGTTAACCTCCTCTTCCCTCAGTTGAGGGGTAATGGCAATTATTATACAATATTGAGATAAAAAGTCAAATAGCAAAAGGTACATTCTACTCCCAATCGCAAGTAATTCTCCACAGCAAATTGCCATCAGATACAATGGGGAGCATGGCAAAACACATAACCAATAGCCAGAGAAATGAGATAGCGGCTCTCAAACGAGCAGGCCACAAGCAAAAAGACATCGCCCGTCTGCTCCACAAGGATCCTTCAGCAATATCCAGAGAGTTACAGAGGAACAAGAGCGATTCAAGCAGATATTTAGCCAGAGGAGCTAAGCTGAAAACTAAAGAAAGAAGGGCGCAAGCGAACGAGAGATTTAAAAAGATTGAACACGATGCAAAGTTAAGAAGGTATGTTGTAAAAAAGCTGAAGAAGTATCTATCGCCCGAGCAAATCGCAGGCCAATGGAATAGAGGTCATCAGAACCAACATATAGGGAAGGATACCATCTACAAGTTTGTGTATGGAAAGCGAAAAGACCTGGTAAAGTATCTGCGGTGCCAAAAAGGCAAGTACCGGCGCAGATACGGCACTAGGATACGGGAAAAACAGAGGGAAGAGCTCAAAAAGCGGAGAATAGACGCAAGGCCGGAGATCATCAACCTGCGCCAAAGGATCGGCGACTGGGAAGGAGATACGGTCAGAGGCAGTGGCAGCTCAGGGCACATCATCACATACGTTGAAAGGAAGTCAGGATACCTGGTGGCAGGAAAGGCAGAAAAAGCAACGGCAGAGAGCGTCAACGAGTTTACCATCAAGGAATTTAACAAGATCGCTCGCAGGAAGAGATTATCTATCACCTACGACAATGGGTCTGAATTTGCGGGGTATGATACCATAGAACAAAAGACCGGAATGATTGCGTACTTTGCCTTTCCGTACCACTCCTGGGAGAGAGGCACGAACGAAAATACCAATGGATTGCTGCGGCAGTTTTACCCGAAGAAATCAAGATTTGATGGTATAACCCAAGAACAATTAGACAAGGTCGTGCGGCTCATCAATAACAGGCCGAGAAAACGGCTTAACTACCTTACTCCGTATGAGGTATTCAGAAAAAATTGCGTTTTGGAATAGAATTAAAGAAATGGCAAGCGATAACATAAAACTTGTTTCCGTGAATATTGAACAGGCAAAACACTTGGATTTGGTGCGGGCATTTTTGGAGAAAGAGAGGCCGGATGTCGCGTGCCTGCAGGAGGTGTATGAGTCGGATTTGAAGGAACTCGGGGAATATCTTGGCATGGAGCGCGCGTTTGGACAGATGAACCTCATGGGGCGCGTCACGCAGACAGAGCCGCCTTTTTTTCCTTTTGGGATTGGGATGCTTTCTTTGCTTCCCATGAAAAATGTTCGGCACTCTTACTACCGGGGTAGCAGGGAGGCGGCAGAAGAGCTTGTGTTCAATGGCAGCTCGCAAGACTTCTGTCATCTCTTGCTGTACGCAAGCATCAAAAAGGGAGAGAGTGTCTTCCCTATCTGCTCAACGCACTTTGTGTGGGCTCCGAACGGAGAAGCGAACGAGTACCAGAGAAACGATTTACAAAGTCTGTTAGGTATTTTAAAAACCATCCCCGAAATTGTTTTGTGCGGTGACTTCAACGCTCCGCGTGGGAAGGAAATATTCGATACTCTTGCCAAATACTACAAAGATAATATACCAAAACACTATGTCACGAGCATTGATGTAAATCTGCATCGAGATGGCGAGAAAATGCGCGGCAAACCATTAATGATAGATGGCTTGTTTACCACGCCGTCTTATCAGTGCAGCAATGTTCGCCTGCAAGACGGGATAAGCGACCACATAGCAATTGTTTCCGAAATTCAAAGAGTATAATGGGGCATATGAAAAAAGTTTTAATAACAGGAGGAGCGGGGTTTATTGGGGCGAATTTGGTACGAAGGCTGCTTTCGGCAGGCGAGTTTGAGGTTGTTGTTATCGAAAAGGAAGGAACGAATCTGTGGAGATTGAGTGATGTGATAGATAGGATTACGATCCGCTATACGGATTTGGAAGATGCTGTTGCAGTTCAAAATGCGGCCGACGAAATACAGCCCCATATCGTGTTCCATTTGGCAGGCTACGGCGTGTATGCTTCTGTGCAAACAGACGTGCGAACAATGATCCGCGTAAATATTGAAGGAACGTTGAATCTCGCTGAAGCACTTAAAAACCATCCTATTTCATCGTTCGTGTATACAAGCACCTCTTTGGAATATAAGGAAAAAGAATCTAAGTTGAAGGAAGAAGATGCGAGCGATCCCGTAAATTTTTATGCGCTCACAAAGTCTGCGGGAGGGCAAATGCTCAAACAATTTGCGAAAGCGCACAATCTGCCCGTTGTGAACGTACGCTTGTTCACTGCCTATGGCTATTATGAAGATAGTAAAAAATTGATACCCTCGATCATTCTCCATGCCTTGCGCAACCAGCCGATTGAGTTAAGTTCGCCGAATAACGTGCGAGACTTTATCTTTATAGAAGATGTTGTGGATTTGTTTGTTCGAATTATTACCCAAGAGCGTGCGCACCGAGGAGAAATGTTTAACGCAGGTTCTGGAGAACAGCACAGCATTCAGGAGGCTGTAGGCACGGTAGAGAAAGTATTGGGCAGGCGGCTCGATGTTCGCTATGGGCAGCGGCCAAGCTATTACGCGGAACCAAAAGTTTTTGTGGCAGATGTCGCAAAAGCGAAGAAAGCATTTGGATGGGAGCCAAAGCACGATTTCGTTTCTGGCATTACAAAAACCACAGAGTGGTTTCAGAAAAATATACATTTGTATCCTGTAGTATGAAAATAGAGAAACAATTGCGAAAAGAAATTTTAAAGCTGACAAAAGAGTTTTACAAAGCGCGGAAACAGCAGGACATATTTGTTCCAGGCCAAACGCAGATTAGTTATGGCGGCCGCGTGTACAACGAAAAAGAAATGATGAATTTGGTGGATGCTGCTTTGGATTTTTGGCTCTCTGCGGGAAGATTTGCAGAGCAGTTCGAAAAAGAATTTGCCGCATTTCTCGGAGTAAAGTATTGTCTTCTCACAAATTCTGGATCTTCCGCAAACCTGCTTGCTGTTTCGGCGCTCACTTCTCCAAAACTGGGAGCACGGCGATTGAAACCAGGAGACGAAGTTATCACCACTGCGTGCGGATTTCCTACCACACTTAATCCCATCGTGCAGAATAACCTTGTTCCTGTTTTTCTCGATGTTGAGCTCGACACGTATAATATTAAGGTTGGAGATATTGAAAAGGCGCTTTCTCCAAAAACAAAGGCAATTTTTGTGGCTAACGGTCTCGGCAATCCCGCGAACCTTCGGGAGCTTGGGCGTATCGCAAAAAAACACAAGATATGGTTTATTGAAGACAATTGTGATGCCATAGGATCGAAGTATCAGGGCAAGTACACGGGAACCTTTGGCGATATTGCTACCTGCAGTTTTTACGCAAGCCACGATATGACTATGGGGGAAGGAGGTGCGGTGCTCACCAGCAACGAAACACTCAAGAAAATTGTTGCTTCTTTCCGGGATTGGGGCAGGGAATTCGACGAACCTGGTATGCAGAAAAAGCGGTTTTCCTCGAAAGTGGGAGAATTGCCTTTCGGATACGATCGCAGGTACATCTTTTCCCATATCGGATACAATCTAAAGATTACTGATCTCCAGCCTGCTATTGGTTTGGCGCAGCTCGAAAAACTGCCTTCGTTTGGAGAAGCAAGGAAAAAGAATTTTGCCACGCTTAAAAAGGCTCTTGAGCCCTATAGCGAGTTTCTCGCTTTTCCTCGGCAGGAAAAAGGAGTAGATCCTTGCTGGTTCGGCTTTCCTATCCTTGTAAAACCAGGAGCCCCCTTCACGAGGAAGGAAATGGTGGAATTCTTGGAGGACCGGAAAGTAATGACGCGAATGTTTTTGGGCGGCAATCTTTTAAAGCAGCCCGCGTATAAAAACATAAAGTATCGGGTTTTCGATTCCCTGCGCAATACCGATGTAATTATGGAAAACTTGCTGTGGATTGGCGTGTACCCTGGCATAACACAGCAAAAGAGAACGTACATGATTAATGTGGTGACCGAATTTCTAAAAAAGCATGCGTAAAAAATTATCCGTAGCCATACCTACTTATAACAGGCTCCAATACCT
>Ga0155133_121_pt1 | contig 20028 bp, 15 predicted proteins | sample RifCSPhighO2_01_FD_106101 | JGI IMG/M metagenome (GOLD analysis project Ga0155133, IMG submission 106101) | Candidatus Wildermuthbacteria bacterium RIFCSPHIGHO2_01_FULL_48_27b
CTTATAACCGATGAAACGTATGACTTTCTTGTATACGAAGGCAAAAAACACGTTTCCCCGGCTTCTTTTCCCGACATTCGAGATCGTGTTATTCTTTGCGGAAGCTTTTCGAAAAAGTATGCTCTTACCGGTTACCGAGTAGGGTATGCGTTTGCAGAGCAGGGTATTATGGCGCATATGCTTAAGGTGCATGATGCTCTTGCTATTTGCGCGCCTGCCATTTCGCAAAAGGCAGTCATTACGGCTTTGCGCGGAGATCAAAAGAGTGTCGCGGAGTTTGTAGAGAAACTTACAGAAAACCGTGAGTTAATGTGCAAAAAGCTAGACGAACTTTCTGAATTTTTTGAGTATCAAAAACCGCAAGGCGCTTACTATATTCTTGCAAAGTACCCTTCGACTTCGCTCAGGGCAGGTTCGAAGTTCGAATTGGGATCTGCCGAACTTGCTGTGAAGATTTTGCAGGAAGCCAAGGTTGTTACGATTCCGGGAGTTGCGTTTGGCCCTTACGGTGAAGGCCACCTCCGTTTTTCTTTTGCCTGCAGTCCCGAAGAAATCGAAGAAGGCTTCCGCCGCCTTGCTGGTTGGATAAAGAACCTTTAGGTAGCAGAGATAATAGCAGAAACAATATTATCGCCCCGAATACTATGAATTCTTGCGGCCGCTGAATTTTATAGTAAGCGTATTACATGTTATATGCAGGCATAATTTCAAACTGTCGTTTTAATTATGCTATCGCAGTTTTAAAACGATAGAATTATGGAGGGTCTTTTGAGTTTTGTTTTGAAAGAAAGAGCCTCCGACACGGTTGCAACCGTGTCGGAGGCTTGAGCTTGGTTAGTTGTTCAGCTCCTGGAGGATCTGAACGATGTTCACCTCTTCCCAGCTGAAAACGATCTTGACGGCACCCGCCTCTCGGAGTTCCCTGATGTTCTCCGGGAAGGTGTAGATGGGCATCGCGATTACCGGCGATCCAGCAGCGCGAGCAGCCATAAGGCCGGTCTTCGAATCCTCGAAAACGAGCTGTTTGGGCGGGAGAACTCCCATCCGACGCGCCGCCTCGAGATACACGTCAGGCGCTGGCTTAAGATTCTTCACAGAACCCTCAAGCAGGGTGCAGTTTTTGGGAAACAGCTTGCCAATCCCCGAACGCTCGAGTAGGATCTCTGCCTGGTCCGGAGTGGTTAGGGAGGCGATCGCCACTCTTAAGCCAAGGCGGCGAATTTCCTCGAACACCTTGAGGAAGCCGGGGCGAGGTTCGATCGAAGGGAGTTCCCTGAGCTTCTCATGATAGAGTGCCACCTTGCGGCGGCGAATTTCTGCTGCGGAAACTCGCCCCCCGGCTAATCTCGAGATGCCCTCGGAAATGAGGGCCTCCCCTCCGCCGATCGCCCGGGGAATCTTCAGGGCGAAGTCTTCCATCATGTGGTCGCGGTCGAAGAAGACCCCGACTCCTGCCGCTACAAGGAGAAATGCTTCAAAATGGAGTCTCTCTACATCAATGATGGTGCCTTCCAGGTCAAAGGCAATTCCCTTGATTGCCATCGCACTCTCCTCTCATGTGGCCGATACTTGGGGGATAGTAGCACAATTTTTATAGCTTGTCAAATTTGCGGAAAGAGGATTTTAACGTATAATACTTCCATGAAAGAAGTGGTGGTAAAAGGAAAAATAAAACAGGGGTTAAGAATAGCGTCTGGTTTAAACTTAGATCCGCCCATCAAGCTCGGAATGAAACTCAATAATACAATCGCTCTGCAAAAGCCCTTTTTTGAACAGGCAGGAGTGGAGGGTATTTTCGAAATGTATAGTGGTACTATTAATGTAGATATATCTCCGCTTACGTTTAAGATAGTTGAACCAGATTATCAGGTGACTTGCACGTGGTTTGAAGAACTTACAGAGACATTCTGGTTCGTAAAAACATTGATCGACTATGAGGGGAAAAAGTATGAAGGGTATATTTACTATCCATGCCCGTCAGGCGTAAAGTCGCATGACGATGATACAGTCGAGCTTTTAAGCAGAAAAATTCCCGGGGTGGGCTATGGAAGGGAAATTAGTATTTGTGTTCCGGGAGGTAAAATTAAAGTCGTCCAAACGTAACTTCAAGCCATCGTTTTAATTATGCTATCGCAGTTTTAAAACGATAGAATTATGGAGGGTGTTTTTGAGGGTTTTGAAAAAAAGGAACCCCCGGAGCAGCCATGCGACCGGCGGGGGTTTTGTGCTTTGTTTTCAGACTTCTGGTTCCCAAACCACGAGTGTGGTTTCGGCGTGCAACTCGTGGCTTTTGGCGGCTACGAGACTCTTCTCTTCACGAGTCCGAGCAAGGATTGCCTCAAACCCGCCATGGTCGTAGAGGTCGAGAATCCACTCGCCAAAATCGGGGCGAGCGGTATCTTCGACTGTCACGAGGCCGTCCGTGAACAGAAGGATGCGCCGGAGGTTTTCTATGGAAGGGAGCAGATACCGGCGCACATGCTCGAGAAACTGTGGCTGTCCGTTCAGGACAGCATAGCCAAGCGCATCGCTCGTGTTTACGCACTGTCTTCTGGTTTGCACGAGCGTTTCGCCGAAAAACTTTTGCATGGCTCGTTTTCGGTCTCCGTCCTTTGCGACAAGCTCGTCGCGCAGTCCGAGGACCCACCGTTCATACGCCAGCATGGGGTTGGGTGTGAACGAAACCGATCCCCTGACGGTTTCCCACACCGCCATGCAGTCGCCAGCTTGCCAGAGCGTCTGGTCTTTGATGTCGGCAAGCGTAAATGCCGCTGCCGGCAGAGTTTCGCTCCAGAGAAGATTCAAGCCAGTCTTTCTTGCGTTGGTGCGTAGGCGGCGGTTCGCCTCGAGGATTGCCGTTTCGGCAGAGCGCTCGGCAGCGCACGCTGCCACAAGGGCGCTGCTTGCGATCTGGCCGCCGGTTTTCCCGCCGAAAAGCGGTGGCTGGCCAAACCAAAGGCCAGAAACCCCGTCCGCAACCCCGAACAATCCCTCTTTCGATCCGGCGGGAAAGAAAATCGGGAGATCTTCTGGATATTGCGAAGTGCCTCTACTATACCGGATTTCGGTAGGCATTCTGCCTCTTTCTTTTCGAACCGAAAATGGTGATTGGTGCTGGAGAAAATAGTGGCATAATTTTACTTGAATGTCAAACTTGCGGAGGCAGGGTTTTTGAGCTACCATGAAAACTATATGGAATACAAGGTGCGGTTTGCGAATCCGGCAAAGCAATATGCCGACCATAGGGAAGAATTTATCAAAGCGTTTGATGACACGCTTTCTCGTGGGGCCATTGTAAACAAAGAAGAGCTTTGGAAGTTCGAAGAGGATTTTGCCAAGTTTGTGGGCGTGCAGTATGCTATTGGCGTAAACTCCGGCACGTCGGCTTTAGACGTGGCTTTGCAGGCGGCCGGCGTTGGCCAGGGGGATGAGGTAATTACTGTGGCTCACACGTTTATCGCGAGCATATCTTCTATATATCTTGCGGGGGCGACACCGGTACTGGTGGACGTGGGAGAAGATTTTAATATGGACGTCAGGCTTTTGGAAAAAGCCATTACGCCCAAAACAAAAGCCATTATGCCCGTACACTTAAACGGTCGGCTCTGCGATATGGAAGTGATTATGGATATCGCAAAGCGCAAAGGGCTTATGATTATAGAAGACGCTGCGCAATCTCTTGGGGCGAGCATGAAAATGGCAGACGGCAATGCGAAGTCAGCCGGGTCCTTTGGCGTTGCGGGATGTTTTAGCTTGTACTGGGCAAAGGCGCTGGGAGGTTTTGGCGGCAGCGGAATGATTACAACGAATGATCCTGCGATTGCCGAAAAAGCAAAACTGATGCGCTACAACGGCGAGAACCGCGAAGACAGGCATTTTTACTATCATGCCCACAATTTTTTGATGGATAACTTGCAGGCCGCGCTTTTGCAGGTGAAATTCCGATACTTCCCGCAGTGGCTTCAAAGAAGAAAAGAGATAGCTGAACTGTACCATCAAGGGTTAGAGGGAATGGCTCAAGTGCAAGTGCCGCGTTTCGGCGATCCTCGCTTCTCTGATATTTATACCAATTACGTTATACGGGCCGAACGAAGAGACGAGCTTGCCAAGTTTCTCCAAGAACAGGGGGTGGAAACTATGATTTCCTGGGGGATACCAACGTACAAAGAACCGGTATTTCAGCAGGGTGAGATACCCCGTTTAGTAAGTGCTGGCGGCGATGCGCGGGAATTGCCAGAAACCGAAAAAATCTGTAGAGAGGTATTGTCTTTGCCTATGTACCCGGAACTCACCGGAGAACAGGTGCAGTACGCGATTGAACAGGTGAGGGGTTTCTATGCGCAGTAAGCCTGTTGAATTATGAATTTCAAAGAGTTGCAGAAAAAAGCGCTCGAGCGGACACGAAGAAAGCGTTTTACGTTTTTTCTTGGAGTCGATATCGTTTCAGTTGCGGTTGCTGTAACGCTTGCGTTTCTCTTGCGTTTTGAGGGAACTATTCCTCAACAATATTTTGAAGGAGGAGGTTTTTGGGCAGGTTTTGCGCTTGTGCTGGGGGCCACCATTCCCGTTTTTCTGCTGCTTCGGCTATACTCTTTTACTTGGGCGTATGTGAGCATTGGGGATCTTCTGCTTTTAGCCCAGGCTCTGTTTGTAAGCGCGGTGGTGGCGGGTTTGACATTTCTTGTGTTGCGGACAGCGGAGTTTTTCTCTGGGTTCCCTCGTTCCGTATTCTTGCTTACCTATATTCTGCTGTTTTTGTTTATGGGTGGACTGCGTTTCTCCAAGCGCATGTATTTGCAGTGGGATACAGAACACAGGGGGAAGAAAGAAAAGGAGCGAACGCTTATCGTGGGGGCACGCGACGAAGGGGAAGAAATTCTTCGGAGTATTTTGCAGTCTCAAAAAAGCAGGTATCTTCCAATAGGGTTTGTGGATACAAATTCTTCTCGGGTGGGCGCCACTATTCATGGAATACGAGTGCTTGGAGAAATCAACGCCATAGAGCGAATTGTGCGAGAACATGAAATTGAAGCTATTATTATCGCTCTTCCCGCGCAATATTCGGCACAAATTAAAACGGCAGTAGAGTTGGGGCGTAAGGCAGGCTTGGAAAAAATACAAATTGTGCCGCCGCTTTCAGAATTGCTAGGGGGGCAAATTTCTATTCGCAGTCTGCGGGAGGTGCAGGTGGAAGACCTTATGGGAAGGGAACAGGTTGTGTTGGATGAGCAGGCGATTCGCGAGTTTATCGCGCGAAAGAAAGTATTAGTAACCGGAGCAGCTGGGTCTATTGGGGCTGAATTGTGTCGGCAGATTATGCGTTTTTCTCCCGGCACATTGATTCTTGTGGATCAGGACGAAACCGGAATTTTTCATATTGATCGCGAACTCCACGAAAAGTACCCTCGGCCAAGTGTTTCAATAAATGCGCAGTTGGGACTGGGGATAGTTTCTGTTATTGCGGATATCGGTGACAAGCAGAAAATGAGTTCCGTGTTCGATGAGTACAAGCCCGACATTATTTTTCATGCAGCTGCTTATAAACACGTGCCCTTAATGGAACTTCACGCAGACGAAGCAGTAAAGAATAATATCTTTGGGACAAGGACTATTGCGCAGCTTGCAAGCGACAAGGGAGTAGAAAAATTTGTGTTTATTTCAACAGACAAAGCAGTGAATCCAACTTCTTTGATGGGAGCAACGAAGCGGGTTGGAGAAATGATATGCCAGATGCTGAACGCGCGAGATCGCACGAAGTTTGTTTCCGTGCGATTTGGCAATGTGCTGGATAGCAGAGGAAGCGTTATACCCATCTTCCGAGAGCAGATTAAAAAGGGCGGGCCGGTAACCGTAACTCATCCCGACATGAGGAGATATTTTATGAGTACTCCTGAAGCGTGTCTTTTGGTGCTGGAAGCTGGCGCAATAGGGCGGGGGGGTGAAGTATTTGTGCTTGATATGGGGAAACCAATCAAGATTGTAGATTTGGCAAAAGAAATGATCCGGCTTTCAGGATATGAGCCAGACCAGGATATTCCTATTGTGTTTGTGGGGCCGCGCCCCGGAGAAAAGTTTTTTGAAGATATCTTGACCGCGGAAGAGGGAACTGAAGCTACAAAAAACGAGAAAATCTTTATGGCGAAACTTGCTCCCGTCGAGGAATCCGCGCTTCAAGGAGGGATTGAGCGCTTACAAGAGTCTATCCAAGAGGGCAAAAGGGAGGGGATTGTGCGTAATCTTCGGGCCATTGTCCCAAATTATACGCCCACCCCGTAATTGACTTCTCTATAATTTATGGTATATTATATTCTATGAAAGGAACTGTTTTTGCCTTGGGGATTGCGCTGTTGATTGCGGTTTTTGCTTTGGGGGCGATTTTGGCTCCTGTCTTCGCGCAGAGCGAAGATGTAACTGAACAAGAGCGTATCAATGAACTTCAGGCGATTATTGTTCAACTTCTTCAGCTTATTATTGAGTTACAGCAAAAACTTTTGGCTGTACGGTTTGTCCAGCCACCCGTTCCAGCAGCCCCCACGATTTCCAATTGCGGGCAAGCTGAAGTTGCGTGGGATCGAGTGTCGGGCGCGAGCGGATATGTGCTCTACCGGAACGGCTTTGAGGTCTACAGCGGCAAGAATTTGGAATTTCTCGACACTGGGTTGGCGCCAGGCGCAACCTATGCGTATACGGTTCGGGCAAAAAATGCAGGCGGACTTGGGTCTGTCTCTCCTGTAAAAACGACTACCATTCCTTTGCAATGTCCCCCTGCCTCGCCATTCGTATGGGCACAAGAAGGTATCTGCGGAGGGAATGTGCAGGTTACGTGGAGCGCTTCCCCTGGAGCCCTGTTCTACGAGGTTTTCCGCGGAAGTACGCGCGTGGGCGGAGGCAGTGTCTTCTCTTTTGTTGATCGAGGGCTTGGCGCAGGGAAGGCGTATACTTACAAAGTGCGGGCAGGAAACGCAGGAGGATGGGGGAGTTTCTCTCAAGAAGTAAGCGCGAAAGCTTCTGCAGTGTGTCCACCTGCAGCTCCCGCAGTCCCCGAAGTGGGAAGTCCTTTTCTAGAGGATATTGCGCAGGAAGGAATTATCACGCTTGCCATTCAAGGAAGTCCTTCCGGGGCTACGGCGCAATCGGGAGCAGGCGGCGTGAATATATTGAGTTTTCGCGCTTCTGTGATAGATTCATCGATTGTTATTGAACGCCTTGATGTTGAATTTACCGATAGGCCATGGCTTTTCCTTTCCGCGGTAGAAATTCGAGACGGTTCGCAGGCTGTGGCAACCGTCGAAGTTGGTGAAAGTTCGTTTACGGCCGTAGAGGATGATCGCTATCGCCTTAGCTTTCCGGGTTTGGCGGTACAGGTTGGAGAAGGGAAGACTAAAACCTTATCGGTGCGGGTAGTCGCAAAAGAAAACCTGCTTTTGGCAGAGCCAAGAGCACTTACCGTTTCGATACCCGCAGGCAGCGTACGGGGGAGAGATCAAATCGGCGTTGTGCACAGTGTTCCTGCTACGCAGGAGGCAAGCGTGTTCAGCAAAACATTTTTTGTGAAAAGAGGGGATTGACAATTTATTTGAAAAGTGTATAATGACGCAATGAGTTCGGTACAACATTAGTTGTCCGTCCCCGAAGTGAAACGGCAGAAGACCTCCCCTAGGTGAGGCCTTTTGCTTTTGGATGAAATCCAAAAGCAAAAGGCACAAGAAGGGGTCGGGAGGAAAGAATTTCCTCCCGTGTAGGAAATTATTCAAAACCGAGGGTTGTGAAGGAGCGACGATTCGCCAACTGGCGGAGAGGAGCGACGCCTTTTGCTTTTTATAAAGATACTGCTATCATAGGAGTTGAAGCCGGGGGCTGAACTCATTAAGTTTCACAACATGGGGTTACCGCCCCGGTTTCATAAGGAATTTTCCCCGCCCCAGCTAAGCTGGGGCGGGTTTAGAATAAACCCGCGTATATGACGCAACGCGAAGCGCTGAATATTTTAAAAATGGGCCATAGCGCGTATCTGACAGGTGAAGCCGGCACAGGGAAAACATATGTGCTCAACATTTTCATTGCCTGGCTTAGGCAGCATGGTATTGAGCCTGCCATAACCGCGTCCACTGGCATTGCCGCCACGCACATTGAAGGAACGACTATTCATTCCTGGTCTGGTATTGGTATCAGAGAACGCGTTTCTTCTTTCGAATTGGAGCAAATGGAGCAAAAGAAGCTTTTGTGGCGGCGTTTTGAGTCCGCACGCGTGTTAATCATAGACGAAATATCCATGCTTTCGGGTGAGTTTTTTAATATGGTAGATCAGGTATGCCGGCATATGAAGAGAAACGATATGTCTTTCGGAGGCATGCAGATCGTGTGTTCCGGCGATTTTTTCCAGCTTCCTCCTGTTGCGAGGGAGGGAGTTCGGCCATCCTACGCGTTTGAGTCAGAATCCTGGAGGCAACTTTCTCCGGTAACCTGCTATCTTACGCAGCAGTTTCGCCACGAAGACAATACGTTTCATTCTATTCTCTCTGCTATTCGGCGAGGGCAGGTTACCGGAGAGGTAAGAGAGAAGCTCAGAAATCGACAAGGGTTGTCGTTGGCGGAAGAGCGGCAAATCACCCGGCTATTTACGCACAACGTTGATGTGGACGCCCTGAACGAGGAACAATTAGCAAGGCTCAAAGGGAAAGAAGAATTATTCCATATGCAGACTGCGGGGAGAAAACAATATGTGGAGCAGCTTATACGCGGATGCCTGGCGCCAGAGCGCCTCCGTTTAAAAAAAGACGCTGAAGTGATGTTCGTAAAAAATGAGCAGAATTTTCAATACGTAAACGGAACACAAGGCAGAATCGCGGGGTTTGAAAGGGGATATCCTGTGGTGCGAACAAGGGCGGGGGATACGATCCGCGCGTTTCCTGTGAGCTGGAGGCGCGAGGAAGACGGAAAAGTATTGGCTGAAATTACGCAAGTGCCGCTCCGGCTCGCTTGGGCGATTACAGTGCACAAGAGCCAGGGTATGACGTTAGACGAAGCCGATATCGATCTCGGCCGTTCATTCGTGCCGGGGCAAGGATACGTGGCGCTTTCTCGGGTGCGCGCGCTTACGGGCTTGTATCTTCGGGCGCTCAATGAAACAGCTTTGCTGGTTGATGAATACGTCGCTTCCAAAGATGAAGCCTTCAGGACGCATTCTTCCAGAGCCGAGGCGCGTTTGGCGCAGCTTTCTCCTGATACAATACGAGAAAGGCAGGAAAAGTTTATTGGGTTGTGTGGAGGTTCGCTTCACGCCGTTTCTCCGCAGGAGAAAGGAACATCAAAAAAGGCAGTGCGCGTTCCGACCAAAGAGCGAACGCTTTCGCTGCTGCAAAAAGGAATGAGACTTGAGCAGGCAGCGAAAGAGCGGAATCTTACCCTAGGCACTATTATTGGCCATGCGGAGAATTTGCTTAAAGAAGGCGTCCCGCTTGATTTCTCTTATCTTGCTCCGCCCGAACACATTCAGAAAGCCGTTGAAATCGCTTTGGCATCCATAGAAGAAGGTTTTGATTATTTAAGCCCTATTAAAAGAGATCTTGATAAACAGGGGTATAGTCTGTCGTTTGACAAGCTCCGCGCCATTCGTCTCTACTTTTGGTCCTTAAAACAGAAATAGAAAAGAAAAAAACGATGAATTGAGAGGTCTTGCGTTCAATCGAGGGGTTTAGGCTTGTTCCGAGCGAACGGAGCGACCTGGATGGATTGATTTTGCGCCGATTTTAAGTCATGATGAGGCAATAATCTATGACTCAGAGTATCTCAATATATATAAACGAGGTTTCCGAAAAGTATAAGACTGGTCGTGCTGGCGAACACGCATATCGGCCTGCTTTCGAAAAACTCATCGAATCGTTGGATCAAAAGCTGGGAGTTATTAACGACCCCAAGCGTACAGAGTATGGTGCCCCTGATTTTATATTTGTAAGAGGTGATCTCATTGCCGGTTACGCAGAAACCAAAGATATTGATGCTGACCTTGATAAAATCGAAAAAACCGAGCAAGTAAAACGCTATTTTGGTTATTCAAATTTGATACTCACTAACTATCTTGAATTCCGCTTTTTCAGAAATGGAGAACACTATGGAGAGCCAATTATCATAGGGAAGATCGCAGATGGCGCCGTCCATGTTCAGGAAGAATCGTTTAGCTCTCTTGAGGGCGCTATTACTGACTTTCTTGCCGGTAGGCCTGAAGCAATCAAAAACGGCGCTCGTCTGGCAAAAATCATGGGAGGCAAGGCGCGCCGTATCAGAGACAATGTGCGGCAATTTCTAGCAACAGAATCGGAGAAAAATAATGAGCTTCTTTCCCTGTACGACGCGATTCGCACTCAACTGGTACACGACCTTACCCCGGAGGCGTTTGCGGATATGTATGCGCAGACACTGGTCTACGGACTCTTCGTCGCGCGCTGTGGTGATGACACGCCTGAAACATTCTCCCGCCGTGAGGCTGGCGAACTCATCCCTGCCTCTAACCCATTTCTAAAAAGCTTTTTCGATCACATCGCTGGTGTCAATTTCGATATGCGACTTGGGTATATTGTAGACGAGCTTTGCGAAGTATTTCGCGTCTCAACAATAAAAGAGCTAATCGATGAGTATTATGAGGGAACAACCGTCGAGGCCAAAGATCAGATTGTTCATTTCTACGAAGATTTTCTTAAAGAGTACGACGCGGAACTTCGCAAGAAAATGGGCGCGTATTATACACCACTGCCGGTTGTGCGTTTCATCGTCAGGGCCGTGGATTATGTGCTCAAGACTGATTTTGGCCTCGCGGATGGTCTCGCGGATACGGCGAAGCTGTCGGACGGCAGGCATAAAGTTCAAGTGCTGGATCCGGCTGTCGGTACTGGTACTTTCATCAGCGCGGTTATTCGCAAAATCTATCAGAGACTCGAAGAACAAGGGCAACTGGGAAGATGGACGACTTATGTACACCACGACCTTCTGCCACGCATATACGGTTTCGAACTCATGATGACTCCATATACGATTACGCATCTCAAATTGAGTCTCGCATTCAAGGAAACAGGATTTAGATATTTCAATGAAACAAGAAGGGGCAAAGCGCGACTCAAAGTTTATCTAACTAATTCGCTTGAGCAAGCAAGTCCACAAGTAGAAATGTTTCCGCTCGGTTTTGGTGCGAGTATCGCCGAGGAGGCGAAACAGGCGGCAGACATAAAGAACAAAACACCAATTATGGTTGTTATCGGCAATCCGCCGTATAGTATCAGCTCTTCAAATAAAGGGGAGTGGATACTCGATCTCATAAAGGACTATAAAAAAGATCTTGGCGAGCGAAAGATAAATCTTGATGACGACTATATTAAATTCCTCCGTTTTGCTGAACATTTCATAGAGAAAAACGGCAGCGGAATCGTGGCGATGATAACGAATAATTCATTTATAGATGGCATTACGCACCGCCAGATGAGGAAGCATTTGCTTGAAACATTCGACGATATTTACGTCCTTGATCTGCACGGTAATGCCAAGAAAAAAGAAAAAGCTTCCGATGGCGGCAAAGACGAAAACGTTTTTGATATCCAGCAAGGTGTGACAATTTCCATATTTGTACGCAAAGAGGGCAAGAAGAACGGCCTCGGTGCAGTGTACCATTCCGAACTTTACGGCAAAAGGGCAGATAAGTTCAAGGCGCTTAACGAAAGTGATCTTCAAACTATCAAATGGTGCAAACTCAATTACTCGGAGCCGTATTATTTCTTCGTGCCAAAAGATTTTGGTGAGAACGTAGAATATGAGAAAGGATTTAAGATTGATGAATTATTTCCGATCTCAAATTCCGGTGTGAAAACAGATAGGGACTTCCTGTTTATTAATATGGATAAAAGTGTGTTAGAGCACAAAATGGAGAAGTTGCTTTCTGGTGATTATGATGAAAAATTCAAACAGGAGTATCGTGTTATAGATTCGAGCGGTTACAAGCTCATAGAAAGACTAAAAGGTAAGAATTTTGATGAAAATTATATTCAACCGATACAGTATAGACCTTTTGATTATCAGTGGATTTACTACGACCCTACTTTGATAAGTCGTCCTGCCGATGGAGTGATGTCGCATATTGTCGGAAAAGAAAATGTTGCTATTGTAACCGCTCGTCAATTTGGTGGCGGCTCGCATTTCATTTGCCTCATCACAAAAACTATATCTGAAATAAGTTCTCAGCCGTATGCTCCATATACTATATTCCCAGTCTATCTTTATACGGAAGACGGATCGCGAGTTCCAAATCTCAAAAAGGAAATTGTAAAAGAAATAGAAAACATTGTCGGCAAAGTAACGACGGAAGACATTTTTGACTATATTTACGCGGTGTTGCATTCGCCAAGCTATCGGGAAAAGTATAAAGAATTTTTGAAAATAGATTTCCCGCGCGTGCCGTATCCAAAAGGCGCGGAGTCGTTTAAGTCGCTTGTTGCGTTAGGCAAGGAGTTGCGAGAGTTGCATTTGCTTGAATCACCAAAAGTAAATCAATTTATCACAACGTATCCCGTTGCCGGATCAAACAACGTTGAGAAGATAAGCTATAAAGAGGGGAACGTGTTCATCAACGCAGAACAGTACTTTGGCAATGTTTCCGAAGCCGCGTGGAATTTCTACATCGGCGGCTATCAGCCCGCTCAAAAGTGGCTCAAAGACCGCAAAAACCGCACCCTCACCAACGAAGACATCGTGCATTACCAAAAAATAATCGTAGTCCTTACCGAAACCGATCGACTGATGAAGGGAATCGACAAGTTATAGCCGAAGGTTGAGAAGAGGTTAATTGAGTAATTATGTTAGTTTTTATTGATGAGTCCGGCGATGCCGGTTTAAAAGTTGAGGAGGGATCAAGTAGGTTTTTTACGATTGCATTGGCCGTTTTTGAAGAGAATGATGAAGCTTTAGATTGTGATCAGAGGATTAGTTTACTTCGCAAGGAATTGGGATGGGACCCCAAGAGCGAATTTCATTTTAAAAGAAATTCTCACAAAGTACGGAAAGCGTTCCTGCGGGCAATCGCGCCGTACAATTTTTTCTATTACGGAATTGTGATTAATAAAGATCCGGGGAAGTTGTGGGGAGAAGGATTTAAAGATAAGCGTTCATTTTACAAGTATACTTGTGGGCTCGTTTTTGAAAACGCAAAGGGTAAACTTAAAGAATCTACGGTAGTAATTGATGAAAGTGGTAATTTAGATTTTAAAAGACAGCTTGCGAAGTATTTGCGAAAGCGGATGAATGAAGGGGAGAGACATTTCGTCAAAGAAGTCAAAATGCAAGAATCAAATCGCAATAACCTTTTGCAATTAGCAGATTATGTGGCAGGAGTTATCAATCGTTCGATCCAGAACCAGAAAAAGTATGCTGACGAATACAGAAGAATTATTGCACATAGAGAAATATATGTTCAAGTTTGGCCGAAATAAAAGAATTTGTCGAAAAATAAAACTCCCGACCCTATCCCGAAAGGAAACGCGGCGATGAACGCCACAGTTTAGGTCGGAAGCAATTCCACTTATAAGTTAGCATAGACACCGGATTTTGTCAAGATAGTTCTATCCACAGGTTACTTATGCATGAATTTTTACTTTTGAAACAACAGATTCCGGAAGTGCGGCGAAATGTGCCTTTGAAGAAGCACACGACATTTCGCATTGGCGGGCCGGCAAAGTATTTTTTTGCAGCGAAAACAAGCGGGCAAATCGCAAAAGCGGTGCAAGTGGCCCGATCGCTGAAACTGCCGTTTTTTGTATTGTCGGGAGGGAGCAACGTACTTGTGCCAGACAGCGGTATTTCTGGCCTCGTCATCAAACTACAAACTACAAACTACAAACTACAAATCAACCGCGTGTGGGCTGAAGCGGGCGTGCCAATGGCTACGCTGGTGCGGGAAACAGGGAAACGGGGATTGCAGGGATTGGAATGGGCAGGCGGGCTGCCGGGTACTTTGGGTGGAGCAGTTCGGGGAAACGCGGGCGCTTTTGGAGGGGAGACAAAAGATTCCGTTGTTGAAGTGGAAGCGTTTGATCATGAGGGGAGGCGCAGGAAATTTTCAGGGAGAGAATGCCAATTTGCATATCGTTCTTCTATCTTTAAGAAAAAAGGTTATATTGTTCTTGCCGCAACAATGCAGCTAAGAAAAGGCAGCAAAGCAAAAATTCAGGCCGTCGCGAAAGAACATATGCGCTATCGAAAAGAGCGGCATCCGCTGGAATATCCGAGTGCGGGAAGTATTTTTAAAAATTGCGATCTCAAAAAAACTCCCGCAACGGTTCAGGTGCAATTCAAAGACGTAATCAAGACGGATCCTTTTCCGGTAATTCCCGCGGCAGCGCTCATTGCGCGCGCGAAACTGCAGGGAATGCGGGTGGGAGACGCTGAAATTTCCGAAAAGCATCCAAACTACATTGTGAATCGGGGCAACGCAACGGCAAATGATGTGCTGGAATTGATTGCGCGCGTGAAAAAAGAAATAAAAAACAAGTTCAGCATTGATTTGGAGGAAGAAATAACTTTTCCACATTGACAGAGTGTGTTGGTAATGAAAAAATGAAATAAAGATTTGTTTTGTATAGTAATTTTTTGTGAAGGTCGTGCTAGCGCAAAACAATTCATAACTAGTCTGGAAAATTTTTTCAAAACCAATGCCAGCAAAAAAAAGAAGAAAGGCTTCTTCAAAGAAGAAGAAGACTACGAAGAAAACGACCCGCCGCAGAAAGAAGAGATAGTTTTCTTTCCAAACCTCGCCACGTACCATACGGTATGTGGCGGGTTTGTTTTTGGAGCAAAATGTGGTATAGTTTAACTCTATCATGGGAGTATTAAACAAAATTTTCAAAGGTGGGCAGGATTCGGTCGTAAAGGCGATACAAGGAATTGTTTCGCAGGTGAATGTTTTGGAGCCTGAATTTGAGAACCTTGATTTAGAAAAACTCAAAGTAAAAACGCAGGAACTTAAGGAAAAACTTGCGGCGGGGAGTTCTTTGCGCGATTTACTTCCTGAAGCTTTTGCGCTTGTCCGCGAGTCCGCGAAACGTACCCTAGGCCAGCGTCATTTCGACGTACAGATAATTGGAGGCGCGGTGCTGCACGAAGGGAAAATCGCGGAGATGAAAACGGGCGAAGGGAAAACGCTTGTTGCGACTCTTCCCGCGTACCTGAACGCATTGGAAGAGAAGGGCGTGCACGTGGTTACGGTAAACGATTATTTGGCAAAGCGTGATGCCGTATGGATGGGGCAAATTTATGATGCCTTGGGGCTTTCGGTCGGATGCATTACGCATGAAGCTTCTTATATATATGATGCTAACTATCGCCAGGAGCCAAATGATGAAAAAGACGAGCGGCGCGATGAAAAAGGGAGCTTTCTTGTGGAAGATTCGTACCTGCACCCGTGCACGAGAAAGGAGGCGTACGCGGCCGATATTACGTACGGTACAAATAATGAATTTGGATTTGATTTTTTGCGCGACAATATGGCGTATGATTTGGCGCAGCAGGTGCAGCGGGGGCATCATTTGGCCATTATCGACGAAGTAGATTCCATTTTAATAGATGAAGCCAGAACGCCTTTGATTATTTCCGCGCCCGACGAAGAAAGCTCCTCATGGTATAGAGATTTTGCGAAAATCACGCCGCAGCTGCAAAAGGATGTGGATTACGAAATTGATGAAAAGCTCAAAGCGGTAACAATTACTGATCCTGGGATCAACAAAGTGGAAAAGCTTTTGGGCGTGGAAGATATCTACCAAGAAAAAGGAATTAAGTACATTCACCATTTAGAGCAGGCGTTGCGCGCGCAGGGTTTGTTTCAGCGCGATCGCGATTATGTCGTGCGTTCGGGGCAGGTCATAATTGTCGACGAATTCACGGGCCGCTTGCTGCCCGGGCGCCGCTACTCTGGGGGACTGCACCAGGCGCTGGAGGCAAAAGAAGGCGTGCAGGTGCAGCCAGAATCTCTTACGCTGGCTTCCATCACATTCCAGAACTATTTCCGAATGTACAAAAAATTAGCGGGTATGACCGGAACAGCTCTGACTTCCGAGGAAGAGTTTTACAAAGTATATGGTTTGGAAGTGGTGGAAATTCCCACAAACAAGCCAATGATCAGGCAAGATTTGCAGGATCGTATTTACAAGTCAGAAGAGGGGAAGTTTCGCGCGGTTGCGCAGGAAATTGCAGAGAAGCATGAGAAAGGCCAACCGGTGCTCGTTGGCACTGTGTCTATCCAGAAAAACGAATATCTGGGGAAACTGCTTGAGGTAGAAGGAATTCCCCACAAAGTTCTCAACGCAAAAAACCATGAGCAGGAAGCTCAAATTATCGCGCAGGCGGGACGTTTCGGCGCCGTAACCGTAGCAACCAATATGGCAGGCCGCGGCGTGGATATTGTTCTGGGGGGAAACCCCCAGAACTCTGAAGAGGCTCGAAGGGTGGTGGAACTAGGGGGATTGCACGTAATAGGCACGGAGCGGCATGAAGCACGGAGAATTGATAATCAGCTTCGCGGGCGGTCGGGTCGGCAGGGAGATCCTGGCTCCACGCAGTTTTTCGTTTCTTTGGAAGATGATTTGATGCGGGTGTTCGGCGGCGAGAAAATAAAGGGATTAATGGAAAAACTCCATATGCCGGAAGACCAGCCTATTGAGAACAGAATGCTTTCCGGGGCGCTGGAATCCGCGCAATCAAAAATTGAAGGTTTTCATTTTGATTCCCGGAAGCATTTGCTGCAGTTCGACGACGTGCTCAATAAACATAGAGACGCAATATACCGCCTCCGCCGCGAAATTTTGGAAAAAGCTCAAAAAGGAGAACTCAAAGAGCATGTTATGGATATTGTTCAACGCCAAAGTGCGACCCTTGAGGAAAGGAAGGCAGGCTTTACCAAAGAAGAGTACGAAAAGAAAGAACAGGAGCTCGGCGAGAAGAATATGCGCCAAGCGGAAAAAATTGTGGCTTTGCACGCGATTGATTCTCTGTGGGTAGGGCATTTGGAGAATATGGAGTATGTGCGAGAGTCGGTGCGCTTGCGCGCGTATGGCCAGCAGGATCCTCTTATAGAATATAAAAACGAAGGGCACCGGATGTTCCGCCAGTTGCTCGACGCAATCGATGAGAACGTAGCGACTTCTTTAATGAACGCGCATTTGCAGCCGCAACCCGTGATTCCCACTAAAAATGTGAGTTATTCGAGCCCCGCCAGCTCTACTTCGAATTCGGCGCCGCGGGCGTCCGCCTCCGCGCCGCAGAGCGGCGCTCCGGCCGGCGAAAAGGTGGGGCGCAACGATCCCTGCCCCTGCGGAGCGGTGAATCCTGCGACGGGCGAAATATATAAATATAAGAAATGTGGTCTCATTAATGCTTCCTATCACAAACAATCATAGCGACGTCCTGAGCTTGTCGAAGGGCGGCTCCGGAAAGAAATACAAAAAGTGCCACGGAGCGTAGGAGAGGATAATTATGGACAAAAGAGTATTAATTATTGGTCCATCTGGTTCAGGAAAAACGCGTATCTCGGCTGAGCTAAGGAAGCAAGAAATCAATGCCGTTGATGCGGACTTAATTCCAAGATTGTCTGGTTGGTTCAATAAGGATGGAAAAGAAGTAAAATATCCTGAAGATGCCGATAAGGAATTTCTGGATAACCACGAATTTCTTTGGAATAAAGAAATTCTAAAAAATTATCTGGAAAACCAGAATGAAATTTACTTCTTTGGACTATCAGGAAATGTATTTGATGTCATTGATTTATTTGATAAAACATATTTCCTAAAGGTAGATCCAGAGGTACTTGCAAAGAATCTTCGCCATGCATTAAGGGGGAACCCGATGGGTAAGACCGATTATCAACTTGAGAACGCTCTAAAATACGCTGAAGAGATTGAGCAGAAAGCGAAAGAATTGGGTATAAACATTATTGATGCCACAGACAAATCGCCAGAGGATATTTTTGAGAAGATTAAACAGTAAACTCCCGGGAGCAAAAAATAAACCTAAGAAGTGTCATGCGAAGTGAATAAATCCTATCGTTTTACTATTGCTATCGCATGAAATAGACGATAGAATAAAACCGATGGGAAGCGTGCGAAAATACAAGTATTACTTTAGAAAGCAGAAATCTCAAATCGTTAGAGATATATTCACCTTGCTTGTGGTTGGAGGTATAATTGCAATCGCCGCCACTTCGCCCTACTTTGTGCAAAATGTTTTGCGGGTACAGAAAAATTGGAAAAAATATCCAAAGCAAAAGATATCAGATACATTTTACCGTTTGCGGAAGCAGGGGCTTATTAAGATTGAAGAAAGAAATCGGCAGATATATATTTCACTTACCCCAGAAGGGGAAAAGAAAGCAGGTATTTATCAGATCGATAAACTTCGGATTGCGAGGCCAAAACATTGGGATCGGAAATGGCGGCTTCTTTTGTTTGATATTCCAGAAAAGAGAAAAATCTCTCGCGAAGCGCTGCGCGGAAAACTAAAAGAATTAGGATTTGTTCAATTTCAAAAAAGCGCATGGCTTCATCCATATGACTGTAGAACGGAGATAGGGCTACTGCAGGATTTCTTTGGCTTGTCGGAGGAGGAAATGCAATTAGTAGTTGCTGAAAATATCAGCAACGTGGAGCAATCTAAGAAAATTTTTAAGCTGTAACCTATCGACTTAATTATGCTATCGCAATGATAGAACGATAGGTTGCGGCGATGCGCAAGAGGAGATATAAAGAATACTATGGAAAGTAAAGAAGAAAAACAAAAGGTTATTGCGGTGGCGTGTGTCCGCAACGCAGAGGGAAAATTTCTCGTGCAAAAGAGGATTGATCCTTTGATACCGGAGGCAGACGGCAAATGGGAGTTTCCGGGCGGAGTTGTAGAGTTCGGAGAGACGCCAGAACAAGCAGCCCAACGGGAGTGTAAAGAAGAAACTGGCTGCGTTATTGAGATAGTGCGAGTTCTGCCCCTTGCGTATAATAAAATATGGCAAAGGAATGATGGTATTGCCCTCCAAGCATTCATTTGGAGTTTTGAGGCGCGGTATATATCGGGCGAACCAAAGCCTTTAGACAAAAAAGTTTCCGAAGTAAAATGGTGTAGCAGGGAGGAGTTAATGAATCTCGATGCGCTTCCAGGCACTCACCTTATTGTAGAAGCTGCAGAAAAAAGCATACTATGAATCAAAGCTGTCCATTTTGTACGACGGAGAGGAAGAAGCAAAAGATGCTGAAAGACGGGAAGTATATGTATGTGATTTTCAGCAATCCCAGGATTATGCCTGGCCATTTGCTTGTGATTCCAAAGCGGCACGTAATGCGGCTGATTGAATTGACCAAAGAAGAACGGGACGAACTTTTAGATTTGCTTATTGAGTTTGAGGAAAAAATACTGCAGAAGCTTTCTGCAGGTTGCGACATTCGCCAGAACTACAAGCCGTATGTTGAAAATAGCAGAACAAGCGTAAAACATTTTCACTTTCACCTGCAGCCAAGAGATCTTAATGACGAATTACATCGAGCAGTTGAGCCTGTCCATAAGCCCTTATACCGCGACCTGCCCGAAGAAGAAAAAGAAAGATTATTCAAATTACTTAGCAATGACGCATAATAAAGATAGACATAGGATTATTCCGGCGGCGTATGTGATTTTTCAGCAGGAGAATAAGATTTTGCTTCAGCGGAGATACAACACCGGATACGAAGACGGAAATTACAGTTTTGTTTCCGGGCATGTGGAGCAGGGGGAGTCGTATAGCAATGCGATAATCCGCGAGGCGAAAGAAGAAGCCGGCGTTGAATTGAGGGGGCAAGATTTACGATTTGTGCATTTGATGCATCGCAAGGGCGAAGACTCTTACAATGAACGTGCGGATGTGTTTTTTGTTGCAGAGCGATGGAGCGGGGAGATTGCAAACGCAGAGCCACACAAGTGCGATGATCTAAGTTGGTTTGATAAAAACAATCTTCCCGAAAACCTCGTTCCCTACATCCG
>Ga0155133_117_pt1 | contig 6441 bp, 7 predicted proteins | sample RifCSPhighO2_01_FD_106101 | JGI IMG/M metagenome (GOLD analysis project Ga0155133, IMG submission 106101) | Candidatus Wildermuthbacteria bacterium RIFCSPHIGHO2_01_FULL_48_27b
AAAAAATTCTGGAAGAATATGAAGTGTCATTGCGCGCGCCACCGATAAAAATTCCACCGGCAAGAGAAACGAGAAGATCTGCTTTAGAAATAGATATCATAGCTTAAAGCTATTTTATCAAAAAATCGCCTCGATGGCGATCATGTTGGTTAAAGCGCGCGGTAGAGAACAGAAGTATCATCCACTCGAGATTTGGTAGAGAATTTCTGAAATTCCTCTTGTAGTCCGGCAAGCATTGCTTTCGCGTTTTGCCATTTCTCGTCGAGTTGGCAAAGTTTAATCAAGTGCATTCCGCGCTCAAGCGCGCCAAGAAATTTTTCGTCGTCTTTGCGCTGCCACACATTGGCTCGCATGATTTCAGAACCAATCATCAGCAACTGCTGACTTTTCGTGAAAGTTTTCCACCGATTGAGATTCATTGAAATAAAATATTTTGAATAATTACCTCTACTTTTTTGCGTATTTCAGGATTTTCAATTTCCATTGTCCGATTGCCAGTTGCTGGTCGAATATTAATAAGTGAAACAAAATCAATCTGCTTAGTTTTGGAATATGCGTTTGCACCCCATAGATTCGCTAGCTGGGAACCATCTTTTTCCAACTCCTCTGCACAATCTATATGAAGCTCGCATCCAGCAGAAAGAATGTTTCTCTCAATATCAACAACCACTTTGATAAAATCTCCAAAAGTGTTTAGAGGGGTTTTCTCCCGAATAATCATAGCTCCGGTGGTAGGATTCGAACCTACGACCAAGGGATTAACAGTCCCCTGCGCTACCGCTGCGCCACACCGGAATACAGAACTATTATAGCTGGCTGAGCGGAAAATTTCAAGCGTCAATACCCCTCGAGTTTTTTCAAGCTGCGGTGGTCGCGGATTTTTTCGAGCGCTTTGGCTTCGATCTGCCGAATACGCTCGCGCGTGACACCAAATGCCTCGCCCACTTCCTCTAACGTGTGGGTGACTCCATCCTCCAAGCCAAATCGAAGAGCAAGAATTTTCTGTTCGCGAGGAGCCAAGTCATCGAGAATTTCCTGCAGGCGCGCACGCAGCAGCGTGCGCGCGGCGTCCACCGAAGGCGGAGGAACTTTTTCATCCTCCACGAATTCGGCGAGCACACTGTCTTCATCATCTTCACCCACGGGTGTTTCAAGCGACACCGTTTCCTGTGAAATGCGCTGAATGTGCCGCACTTTTTCCACTTCCAAACCCATTTCGGCGGCAACCTCTTCTGCCAAAGGTTCCCTGCCCAAATCCTGCAGAAGCCGGCGGCGCGTTTGCGTGTAGCGCGAAATGGTTTCAATCATATGCACCGGGATGCGAATGGTACGCGCCTGATCCGCAAGTGCGCGCGTAATAGCCTGCCGAATCCACCAGGTAGCATAGGTAGAAAACTTATAACCCCTTCGCCAGTCGAATTTTTCGACCGCGCGGAACAACCCCAAATTTCCTTCCTGAATTAAGTCAAGCAAAGTAAGGTTGGGCGAACGGCCCACGTATTTTTTCGCGATGGAAACTACCAGCCGAAGATTCGCGCGCGCCAAACGTCTTTTTGCTTCCTCATCGCCCTGCTCAATACGTTTCGCCAGATCGCGCTCCTGTTCTGCCGTCACAAAATCTATTTTCCCGATCTCTTTCAAATACATCTGCACGGGATCCAGAGGCGCGTCTGACTCCACCAGTGCCCGCCCCTTTTCTTCTTCGGAAACTCCTACATCCAGATATTGCCGCACCTCTTGCACCGTTATGCCTTCTTCTTCCAGACGCTGATACAAACGTTCCAAACCCGTTATGTCCTTTTCGATATCCGGGAAAGCGTACAGAATTTCAGAATAAGTCACAAAACCACGCTGCCTTGATTTTTCAATAAGCGCCTGAATATCTTCTTCTTGCACCGTTCCGCGGGACCTCTTCCCCATCCGCTTCATGTGAGCCTGTCTTTTGGCAATCCGAGCTTCTTTTATTGTCTTCCTTTTTATATGCTTGACCTGAACGTGCTCGCCTCGCTGCGAAGCGGGTCGAGTGGATTTCCCTCTCTTCTTTTGTGTTTTGGGGCTTCGCTTATTCATTGGACTTGTTTTGACACCTCCTGAAACTCTGCCAGTAGGGTATTAATTTTCTCCGTATCCTTGGCGGCTTCGGCCTCTTTCAGCTCACCTATAATACGATCTAAGTGTTTTCTTAAGCTAAGCATTTGTAGCTCCTGGAGGCAAGCCCTAAGCTCCTCACCCAGTCCGCCAGCTGGCGGATCTTCTTCCTCCACTTCACCCCTCAAGCCGGTATACTGGAGAAAATCAACAACGTCCTTTTCAAAAACCTCCGAAGCTTTTGCCAGATCAAAGGGCATATGGCTTTTGATCCCTTCGAGGATATCCTGATTTCCGAGAGAAAAATATTGGAAGTACTCCTCTTGAAGGATTTCAAACGAGGGCTCCTGCAGAAAAAGCGCGAGGGCGCGTTCTTCAAGCAGTTCTTTCCGCGACTTCTTCTCTTTTCGAGCATCAACCACCTCGCTTGGTTCTTGCGCCGTACTCGAGTCGCCTGCCCCACGCTCCATCTCTGCGCGGATACTCTCTTCTGAAATTTTTAATTCTTTTGCCAAAAGCCCCACCCAGTGAGCTTGCTCAATGCGATTGACGATTCTTTTGATAAGCGGCAGGAGCTCCTCTGCTATTTTCCGCTTGCCTTCGGCCGAAGTTTTATCAAACTTCTTTAGCTGGATTTCGAACGAATGCTCAAGAAGCGAACGCGCCCGCTCCAACGCTTCTTTCCAAAGAGCAACATTCTCCAAAACGGTGTCTGCGGGATCTTTGTCTGGCATGGGAATTACTTTAACATCAAACCCATGCGTCAAAGCAAGCTCCACGCCGCGACGAGTGGCGTTATCGCCGGCCGCATCCATATCAAACGCGGTAAGAAGATTCGTGGAGTACCGCTTCAAAATCTGCAGCTGCATTGAGGTAAACGCGGTACCCGAAGTTGCCACCACATTTTCAGAACCTGCTTGGGAAGCCATAATCGCGTCCATATATCCTTCTACCACAATACACGCGTCCTGTCGGCGAATTGCGATTTTCGCCTTATCCAGGCCATAGAGAATTCTGCCTTTGTCGTAAAGCAACGTATTTGGGGTATTAAGATACTTTGCTCCGCCAGTCGGCGGACCAGCTGGCGGATTCCCAAAGATTCTCCCGCCAAACCCAACTACTTGCGAATTGAGATCGAACACAGGAAACATAATACGCGACTGAAAACGGTCTCGCATTCCGCTCGAAGCGCGAATTCCCAAGCCAGCATTCACGATTTGCGTTTCATCGTATCCTCGCGACCGAAGAAACGCAGAAAGACTGTTTGACGTATCAGGCGCATAGCCCAAACGCCACTTTTCCATACCTTGAGGCGCAAGCCCGCGTTTGGCAAGGTATGCGACAGCCTCCTTCCCCGCAGCGGATCCTTGCAGCTGCTTTTGGAAAAACTCACAAGCGAGCTCGCAAAGTTCTCCCAACTTTTGCCTCTCGGTTTGCATGCGCGCGAACTGGGGATCGAGTCTGTGCAACTCCACGCCCGCTTTCTGCGCCAGTTGCCGCAGGGCGTCCGCGAACTCCACGCCCTCGATTTTCATGACAAATTTGAACATATCGCCTCCTTCCGAGCATCCGCCAAAACAATGCCAAATCTGCCGTGAAGGCGAAACAAAAAACGAAGGACTTTTTTCAGAATGGAAAGGGCAAACCGCGCGGTAATTCACCCCGGCTTTCTGAAGTTTAAGATACCCTCCAATAACCTCAACAATATCAAGCCGATTTTTTATCTCCTCTACGGGAGAAGAAAGCATGATTTTACGTCTTTTTTATGTTTGTATTCGCCCCGCTTCCAGCATCTCCTCCGCTTGGCCTTCTCCCCCAGCCAGTAAGAGAGGAAATATTCCATCTTGATCGCGGAGCTGGAGGAGCGCTTTTCGCGCCAGATCCTCCAAGTCGTTCCACGCCCCAAGATTTCTCATAGCGGTCTTTTGCTTGGGCGCCAAACTCTTTGCCGATCTCTTCGGCTATTTCAACATTTTCTTCTTGAGTGAACTCACGCCGGTGCGATGTAGTCTCTTTAAACGAAACGGGGGCTGCTCCTCGATATATCTCTCGTGCCAAATACTTATCCTCCTTCGACAACCCGGCTGTCCTCATCAGCATCTCTTCCCCCTTTTCAACTCGAACCTCACGACCTCCGCTGTACTGGCTATATGAAGAATGAAGGCCTTGGGAATTAAGAAGCATATCTGCCTTCTGTTTCCCCAATACCTCAACCCATTGAGGATATGCTTTTTGCAGCACATCCTCTTGCCGCAATCCAAAACGCCCGGGCTGGAAGTGTGGCCCCCGGCTGCGATTTCTAATCTTAAGGGCGGCAAGCTGCCTCTCGGATTTACTTAGATATTTCGCAACTCCAACTAAACCTTCTCCCTTCTTCCCTCGCATCCATAATTTCCCCTGAAACCCCTGATAGTACTTCCCGTATTTCTTGCTCATCTGCTCTTTCGGAGAAGGACCTCCCCTTGTCACTTCTTTTCCAACCGCGCCTATGCCCCGCATCACGCGGTGCACAGTGTCCAGATAACTTCTTTTGGGTTGCCTTGGTGAACTTGCCATATATAAATAGTATACCCTACTTTAGCGTTTTTTTCCTGTATAGAGAGAGACAACTCCAAACATGAGTGGGCGTGCCTGAACCTGTCCAAATCCCTGCTCCATAAGCTTTGGCACATTGACATTCTGTGTGAACTCTTCGATGGAATCTGCAAGATATTGATAGGCGGACTTTTGAGAAAACAATCCGCCCAGCAGGGGAACCATTATGCGAATATACAATCGGGATCCCAAACGCAGCAAAGAATTTGAGGGACGGGAAAATTCTAATATGGCGCCCCTGCCGCCGGGCTTGAGCACCCGCGCCATCTCCGCTATTCCTTTTCTGGCATCCTCCACGTTGCGTAAACCAAAAGCCATGGCAGAAGCATCAAACGAATTGTCGGGAAATGAAAGGGCAGTGGCGTCTCCAACTTCAAATCGAATTTTCTCCTGCGCTCGGGCTTGTGCGGCTTTCTTTCGCCCCTCCTCCAGCATGCTTGAGGAAAAATCTAAAGCAACCACTGAAACTCCGGGGACCTGCCGGACTATTTCCAGCGCAACATCCCCTGTGCCCGCGCACAAATCCAAAACCTTGTTTCCCGGAGAAAGCTCCAAAGCCTTAACGAGGCGGGAACGCCATCTTTTATCCATACCTCCACTCAACAGCCGATTCATTAAATCGTACCGCGGCACTATGGCGGAAAACATTTGCTCAATACGAGTTTTTGTTTTGTTCATGAACAAAGCGGTATCTGTCCTCGCCGCGCTCCGCGTGGCTCGGCGAGTTTTTGAATGCTCTAATTCTAAACCATTTCCATAAACTTTTCAATCAGAAAGTTTTGGAAAATTTACTGTTTTTTGTGGAAAATTCTCACTGAAAAAAATCAGGCCGCCTCTCCCGAAGGATTGGCGGCCTATCCCTGTAGCGCGTCACGCTACAGGGTGAGCTGGTCGAAGGCGACAGCGTCTCCCGTGATACGCTTCTGGTCTCCGCCGAGCTTGCTCGATGCAGGATACGCCTTGGTCGGGCGTCGTCCGTTCGAGAACTTGGCGGCGAGCAGGTCGCGCACCACCTGTGAATTGTGCAGGTAGCCATCGAGCGGCTTCTTCGCGGGCATCCACACGAAGCCGGCGGTCAGGAATTTGCCGTCCGGTCCTTCGAGGATGAACCCCTCGACTGTGTCGGGATCCTTGCCCCGCGTCTCAGCGGAGAATTCGCGTTCCTGAATTCGCTTCTTGCTCCCCTTGATGTGGTACGAGGGCGTTACGACGAACGGCGAATCGTCGATCTTCGTGATGACGACGGGCTCGCCGATGAGGTCGCAGATGCAACCCTCGTTGTCGCCATGTTCGCGCGCTTCGCAGGTGTGCGGGATGACGGTCTTCCCGATGAGATCGGGCCTTTCCTCCCACATCCGCGGGCGCGGAACGGTGATACTGTTGCGCCAGTCGTGTTCGGTGCCCTGGTCGGCGATGACTCGCTGAACTGCGTCATCGAGACCTCCAGATGACCCACCGGAGACATTGACTTGCGAGCTGTGCTTCTTGAATGGACCTTTTTGCCTACCCATTCTGTCTTCCTCCTTTCAAGCAAGAAACGACTTGACTGCTTCTGAACGCCATGTTCAGATTGCTACTTCTTTTAGCATAATTAGGCCAACACATCAAGAAGCGGCGTTGAGCCGCTTCTTGGAGAAAAATTGGCGGTGAAATTATATCCTTTGCGCGAACCTTTTTCGAGGCAAACTGACCCGCCCCGCCGCCCGCCTCCGCTAACGCTCCGGCGGCAACCTCGCAGAAATTTTCCCTTACAATTTT
>Ga0155133_128_pt1 | contig 5363 bp, 5 predicted proteins | sample RifCSPhighO2_01_FD_106101 | JGI IMG/M metagenome (GOLD analysis project Ga0155133, IMG submission 106101) | Candidatus Wildermuthbacteria bacterium RIFCSPHIGHO2_01_FULL_48_27b
AGGTGGAGAAGCTTCCAAGGGTATGGCTGTTCGCCATTTAAAAAGTTACGCGAGCTGGGTAAGGATTCATGAGCCCAGCTGAAGACATTCTACGAGGTTAAATAAGAGAAGAAAAATAAACTGACTCATAACGGTGAAGTCCCAATGCTTATCATGTTAAAATGATGGGTAATGGATGATATCGTGGGAAGATTGCAATCAAAATTTTCCTCACATCAGATAGATGTGATTATAGGGTCATTGCTTGGTGATGCTCGGCTTGAATGCCGATCGAAAGGAATACGAGCAAGTTATACCGCTCGGTTCCGAGTGCATCATGGAGAGAAACAGAAAGATTATGTGATCTGGAAATACCAAATGCTCAAAGATTCATAGATGTGGTTACTCCATATGTACCAGAAGTAATGTCTTATAAGATTGTCAATTCCCGTATCGACTTGCTCTCTGCAAAGAGGGCAGAGCCCACGACTTTAGTCGGGGCTAACACGTCAGTTTCAGGATAGGAAAATCTTGAAAAAGGTATAGTCAGTACCATTAGTAATAATGGAATAAAAACGTCAGACCGTTCAGAACACAAGAAATTGTGAATTGGACAGTCTGAATCACTTCGAACACTTTTCGTCTACGAATAGAGAAAGATAGACCAACCAATCACGGCGGTTTCTTGTAGAAATACAAGAGTACAAAGCTGATTAATATCGGTGAAATCCTAACAAGGGCAACACCGAGGGAATTCTAAATTATTTAGAAGCCCGTAGAGACTAAACATCAGGTATCTTCACTCGTAAGAGAAAGATAAAGTTATAGTCCGTTCCTCGCAGTAATGCGAGATAACAAGAAGCGTGAGACAGGTCGGACCCCTATCTACTGCAGGCGTTCGATTCTTGAGGGGATTTGACTCTAGTACGAGAGGACCGAGTTGAACCGACCTCTGGTGTACCTGCTGTCCTGCCAAGGGCACCGCAGGGTAGCTAAGTCGGGCACGGATAAATTCTGAAAGCATCTAAGAATGAAGCCAACCCCAAGATTAGGAATCGTTTGAGAGCCCTAGGAGATGACTAGGTTGATAGGCGCTAGGTGTAAGCATCGTAAGGTGTTGAGCCGAGGCGTACTAATTGCTCGAATCCTATTAGGAAATTTGGAAATCACGACACGAATGTTACGCATTAGATCGAATAATACGAATTATTTGATCTAATTCGCGTAGATTCGACATCTATCCTGCTAAATGAAATCAACAACACGAATTTTACGAATTGTATCGAATGATACGAATCGGCTATTCGACACGGAAGCATGCCCCGTAGGAAAATTAAAATGGTATCGAGTATTGTGTGCTAGTGCTTCGTCGCTGGGGTCACACCCGTTCTCATTCCGAACACGGAAGTTAAGCCCGGTTGAGGCGATGATAGTGGAAACGCGAAAGTAGCTAGGCGCTAGCACAGAGTACTTGACTTATTCATATTCTATATGATAATCTACTCATAGATGGAGCAAGGTTTTCTTGCTACTGATCCGGCATTGGCCGGAGACGCCTGTGAGTAGCGGGCGGGAAAAGTTCTTCACAAGGCAAGGAGAGAGCCATGAGCAGTGGCTTCGAGCTCTACCTCACGCCCAGACAGAAAAACGGTGGTTCGGTCACGGGCTTCGATCTGGAGAAACACCTCCAGCGGTCGATGCGCTTCGACCGCTGTTTCTCACTCGATGACGAAGTGGTCAAGGGTTGGCTCGCCAACCCCGCCACTTACCCAGAGGAGTTCAAGAAGAGGATGGTCTTCCTCTGGAAGTCCAAGTGGACCTCCGGCGACATCACGGACGTTGCATACCTCTACTGGGATGACGGTCGCGTGATCGTGCGCTGGCGCTGGCTCGAGTACGGGTGGGGCGGCCGCAGCCCGGTCCTCCTCGCAAGTTCTTAGCCCTTTGACCTTCTGCCCATTGGTGGGTTCTGGACTTTGATTCTTGGGGCTTGGGTTTCCCCACCCCGACGCAGTACGCGTCGGGGTGGTTTTCATATTTTGAATTTGATGTAATATTAAAGATGGTAGTAGGGGAATAGTCACCGGTGATTACGGTTGCCGGCTCCCGAACCCAGTATCCATGTATCGAGAGTTCTGGCGATTACGGTCTCCAGGAGAGTGGTAGCATGGGGAACTTCGTAAAAAAATGAAGGAACTTGGTGGAGAGTGCTATCGCATTATGATGCGGAAAACTATACAGCCCAGAAGAACGACAACAACCCGGTCCTCCTCGCAAATCTCTTCATTTCTCTTCCGATCATTGGTCGGGAGAGTTTTGGTTAATATATAAAAAAATTAATGAACCAATGGTCTATTCGACGTAAGAGAATCATCCTTTCTATTGTCGTCTTCGTACTGGTCGTGCTAGTCGGGATACCGCTATTTTTCCTTTTCTATCGAGCGCCGGCTTGTTTTGACGGCAGGCAAAATGGCGATGAAACCGGCGTGGACTGTGGCGGCTCTTGTCAACTTCTTTGTCGGGCGGAATCTCTGCCGCTCGTCTCGAAGGGCGATCCGAGAATTTTGGAAGTGGGACACAGTCTCTACGAAGTAGTGGCTGTAGTCGAGAATCCAAACATCTCGGCCGAGGTTCGTCATGCTCGATACACTCTCAAACTTTTTGAAGAAGCATCTGTGACGCCCGTGCGGGTGATAGAGTCGGAAACTTTTGTGCCAAAGAGCGGTGCCTTCGTTGTGTTCGAGGGTCCTATCGACCTCGGAGCTTGGCGGCCCGTGCGAGCCACGCTTGAATGGCAGGCAGACAAGTTTCTCTGGCAGAAAAATACCGAGGCGGCAAAAGAGCTCGTGGCCAGGGACGTACTGCTTACGGGGGAGAATAGCAAGCCGAGGATTGACGCCACTATCGTTAATAACTCGTTGGACCGGGTCGCTAATATCGAACTCTCCGTGCTTGTTTCCGGAGAGGACGGCAATCTAATCGCGGCCTCGAAAACTTTCGTGGAGGGGCTCGTGGGGGGCAGTGCGTCGCCGGTGGTCTTCAGCTGGCCACAACCTTTTAAAATTAAAGAAAGCATCTGCGGTTTCCCCGTTGACGTTGCTCTGGTTATTGATCGCTCGGGCAGCATGGATGATCTAGGTGTAAACCCGCCGCAGCCGCTGACCGATGTCAAGAACACCGCGCTTTATTTCATCAATCGGTTGGGGAGAAACGATCGTTACTCTCTGGTGTCCTTTGCCAATGAGGCCAGCCAGCCGGTCGATATTCCGCTTGGTGCGGATGCGGGGATGATGCAACAGGCCGTTAATAATATCTCCATTGCGACCACCAGTGTGCAGAATACCAATATCGGGGCGGGTATTCTGGCTGCCAGGACGGAATTAAATTCAATCCGCCATCGCAAGGAGGCCGATAAGGCCCTGGTGCTTCTAACCGATGGAGTGCCCACCTTGCCGGTACAAGCCGGGGTAGGAAATTATCCCGAGACTTACGCCCTGGAGTCCGCGCGACTGGCACGGCAGGATGGCATCAGTGTCTATACCATTGGTCTCGGTAAAGACGTGAACATAAATCTTTTGAAAATGCTCGCGACTACAACCACTGAAACCTACTTTGCCCCATCGACCAAAGAGCTTAGTGGCATCTATAACCAGATCGCCACCAAGATCTGCAAGAAAAAGCCAGCCGTGATAGATCTTTACGTGCGTGTATTCCCGGACAAAAGTTTTCTTAAATGATGCAGTTGATAACCAAGTTCAAAGAAAGATTGCATGTCGATTGGTCCCTGTTTGTACCAGCCATGTTGTTGTCTCTGGCCGGACTGGTAACCATGAATTCATTTTCTGGCGAGAATTATTTTTTCTCGCGTCAGAGCATTTGGTTACTAGTGTCAGTCTTAATATTTTTTGCCGCTACCACGATTGACTGGCGATTTTTGAGAAGAACAAAGATTCTGGTGCCCGTTTTTGTTATCACTTTAGTAGTTCTCGCAATCTTACTTTCCGCGGGGCAGGTGACGAGAGGGGCGCAGAGTTGGTTCCAGTTCGGTGCTTTCACGTTTCAACCATCTGACCCGGCAAAATTAGTGATTATCCTAATGCTTGCCAAATACCTTTCCCGCAGACATATTGAAATAAAAAATCTGCGGCACATTTTGGTTTCCGGCGCCTATGCCCTCTTGGTTTGTTTGTTGGTTTTTTTACAACCGGATTTTGGCGGGGCCTTAGTGATTCTGGGAATTTGGGCAGGCATGGTGCTTGTCTCCGGTATTTCTAAAAAACATCTTGCCTTCGTGGCGATTTTGGGAATAGCTGCCTCGGCTATTCTGTGGATGTTCGTTTTTGCTCCGTATCAGAAAGCTCGCATCGTTTCTTTTATCCATCCGCTCGCGGATGTTCGGGGCGCTGGCTACAATGCCTACCAATCAACTATCGCTATTGGTTCCGGCGAGATTTTTGGCAAGGGAATCGGCCAAGGCAGCCAATCGAAACTGCAATTTCTACCGGAATATGAGACTGACTTTATTTTCGCCGCTTTTGCCGAGGAGTGGGGATTTGCCGGAGCAGTCATGCTCCTGGGGCTCTGTCTTGCCATGCTGATAAGAATTACGGACAATGCCAAACTGGCTGCCACGAACTTCGAAACTTTTTTCGGTCTGGGCGTCGTGGTGTGGTTTGCTGTTCATATCGCTGTCAACGCCGGCATGAATATGGGGATTTTGCCCGTGACGGGCATCACCTTCCCGTTCATGAGTTACGGTGGTTCGCATCTGGTAACCGAGTGGCTCGCCCTCGGTATCATCTCAAGCATGACTCGCCACTCCCAAGGGCCGAGGTTGTAAATAAGAGTTTAGCAAGAACCGTTCTTGCTACTTCAAGTAGAGTTGAAAAGTTTGTTTTACCATCTTCTCGAATGAGAAGTTTTCTTGGATAGAATGTTTTAAATTAATTCCGAGACGTTTCCGCAGTTCCGCATCTTCTGACAATAAAATAAGACTTGAAAAAAGCGCCTCGGAGTCTTCTGTAGGAATTAAAATACCACTAATGCCACTCTCTATTATTTCCGGAATACCACCAACATTGGTAGCTATCACCGGTAGTCCCGCAAGTCCGGCTTCAAGAAGAGCGTAGGGCATGGCTTCGGAGCGAGAAGGCATACAGAAAATATCAAAGCCTGAAAGAGATGAACGGGCGTTATCTACAAAACCTTTGAAAACGACCGAATCAGAAATGCCTAGGTTTGTAGCCATATTTTGAAGATTTTTCCTCTCCCCTCCTTCATTAAAGATCATAAGTACTGCCTTGTGTTTTTTTACAAATTTGTTCCACGCTAGAAGTAAAATATCTAAACCCTTGACTCTGTGAAGTTCTGAAGTTGTCCCAACT
>Ga0155133_103_pt1 | contig 1485 bp, 1 predicted proteins | sample RifCSPhighO2_01_FD_106101 | JGI IMG/M metagenome (GOLD analysis project Ga0155133, IMG submission 106101) | Candidatus Wildermuthbacteria bacterium RIFCSPHIGHO2_01_FULL_48_27b
CTTTTAACAGAGTGCGCGCAAACGGCAAAGAGCGCCGGGTTGCCGCTGTTAGTTGATGGTCTTGGCGACGGGGAAACTCCTCTCGGTATCGATAACGCATACATCATGCGGTATGGAGGGTATCGTACTTTGGGGGAGGAGTGGTGGAGAAATCGGCTCCCAGTACACCTGCGCTTTGAGTCTCCTCACACGAGAATTCAAGTTCCGACGCAGGTAGACGACCTTCTGTTGCGATGCACGGACGGAGTAGTGCGGGTACGCCGCAAAGGAGAGGGGAAGCCGGTGGTCAGCTTTGCCGGTATGGTAAAAACAACGTTCAAAAATACGGTGCATCAAAGGCTTGACGAGAGCCCCCTTTACCTACGCGGACTCTTGGACGACCGCTACTTTGCAATGAGCAACGGCATATTCTTGCGCACTAAGGCTCTTCGCATCCTAGAGCGTTCCGATAAGCTCGTATGCAAGCTTACGGGACAGTTTTTTTCTCCTTTATCTCCGCGGCGGTCATATGACGAAATGAAAGAGTTCCGGCGCGGGTTCGCGGAGATGATTCTTGAGAGCGACTACGCGCTTGATGTGCGCGGGTACGGCAACGCATCGTACCGCCTGTATGAAATACTTTCGCTCGGGCGCATACCCGTCATTATTGACACCGAGCGCTACTTCCCTTTTAGCGATGTTGTTGATTGGCATAAATTTTCGCTCATTGTAGATTTTCGAGACATTAAGCGTCTCCCACAAATAATCGCGGACTTTCACAAATCACTTTCGAATGAACAGTTCGAAACAATGCAACGCGAAGCTCGCGCTGCATTTGTCAATTACTTCCGCATCGACGCCCAAATGCCGCACATCATACGCGAGTTCAACAGGCTTCGCGCGCTTGGCCCGCAATGAAACTGTATTATATAGCCAACGCGCGCATGCCAACCGAAAAGGCGCACGGCATACAAATAGCCAAGATGTGCGAAGCTTTTATCGAAGCCGGTATTGATGTAAGCCTCGTGGTGCCGTCGCGCGCTACCGCAATGCAGTCGATACAGGAGTTCTACGCGCTCCGCGTTTCGGTGCCCACCATCCGCCTCCTGCCGGTGCCCGACCTGTACACATGGGGCCGTTTAGGGTATCGGATAAGCTCGTATTTTTTTATGGCGGCATCTGTTGTTTTTTTGTGGCGGAAAAAAATAAAAGGAGAAAACTTTATCGTCTACACGGTCGACCTGGATAATTTCTCTTCCTCGGCGCTGCCGCTTGTTAGTGTTCCTCTTTTCTCGGAGATGCACGGGGGGAAGCCAAACACTTTCGCGCAGCGTTTCCTGTTTCGTTCTGTGCGGGGAATTATCGCCATCAACCCAATTATCGTCGAGGAGCTTAAAAAGACTTTTCCTTCCTCGCCGGCGCGGTATTGCGCGGAATCTAACGGCGTTGACAACGCCGGCTTCGCTCCGGCGGATAAAAAAGAGGCGCGCAAGCGGCTCGGACTCC